>Ga0208297_1000091_pt1 | contig 251311 bp, 242 predicted proteins | sample LMS_cellobiose_e_FD_187367 | JGI IMG/M metagenome (GOLD analysis project Ga0208297, IMG submission 187367) | Rumen-fistulated moose microbial communities from Alaska, USA - LMS_cellobiose_enrichment (SPAdes) (version 2) | ecosystem: Host-associated > Mammals > Digestive system > Stomach >...
AATTCGAGTACTTCAGAAACGGCAGATCGAGCTGTACCAAATGGCTTCAGCAAAAAACGAGCTGTATGACGATGAGATTGGAAAGATACACGCCGAGAAGATGAAGCTCATGCAGCTCAAGGCGGAGCTGGAAATGTCCCAAGCAAGCAGCACTGCATTCGGCGGTCGCATTGAGGAAATCGACGCTACGCTTGACCATGAAAGCGGCGAGATCACGGAATATGACGATGCGCGTGTCCGCCAGCTCATCAGCAACATCAAGGCTGTGGACAAGGAAACTCTTCTCATCCGATTCAAGGACGGGACAGAAATCACACAGCGTCTTGAAAACAGAAAAATTACCAAGTGATACACTCCTGCTTTCTGCAAAACCTTGTGCCGCAAGGCTTTGCAGAAAGTAGGATTTTTAACCGATTGATACAAAACGAAAAGCACGCGAGAGCGTGCTTTTCGTTTTGGAGGTGTCGCGGCGCAAAGCGCCGCTCCGATGGATCAAATTCACCGGGAGTGGAGTAACCTCCCCTCCCGGGCCCACCCCATGCAGATTTGCAACGTGTGTGCAGCAAATCAAAAGTGAACTTCACCTTCAAAATCAAAGCACGCGAAAGCGTGCTTTGATTTTGAAGGCCGCCTCCAATTACATCAGAAGACTCTCCATCCATGCCAGCAGCGCGTTGTGGCGCAGCATTTCCGGCCCCGTCACCCGCGCTGCCTCGGCGACGGTCTCCTCGACGCTGGCCCGGACGGCCTGCGCGAAGGCGCCGCCGTCGTTCGGCCAAAAGACGTCCAGCTCGTCCAGCTCCCCAAACGCTTTTTTGGAGATGTTGCACGACCCGACGGCGATCGTCTTCTCGCTCAGAAACAGCTTCGCATGCACCATGCGGTCCGACAGGTACAGCGTGAGCCCCTCGCAGCCGCAGAGGGCGCACAGCGTGCGCTTGTTGCTCGCATCGGTGAAATTCGCCCGCGCCGGCATCAGCAGCCGTACCCGCACGCCGCGCCCGGCGGCGGCGCGCAGGGCGGAGAGGAACTGTGCGTCCGGCGAGAAATACGCCATCAGGATCGTCAGCTCCCGTTCCGCGCCGTCGATGAGGGCGAGCAGGCGGTCCCTGAGTTCAAAGCGGCGCACGGGACACTTGAGGTTGCAGGCGAAGATCGCGTCTGCCGACGCGTCCGGCTGTGTGCGGTGGCGGCGGAAAGCGCGTACCGTTTCCTCTCCGCGCAGCTCGACCATGTAATCGCGGTAGCGCCGCCCCGCGCGGTCGGCGCCGTTTTCCTTGTCCTCGACGTTGATGCCGCCGAGGATCAGCACGGCGTCGTCGAAGATATAGAACTTGGAGTGGTCGCGCCGGCAGACTTCCGCCGAGACGGCGACGTTCGGGTGCGCGCGCAGGGCGCGGCAGAGCGCGTTCTCTCCGCGCGGCCGCTCGCGGAACAGGAGGTCGCGGTTGTAGAGCAGCTCCAGCCCCCAGATATTCACGCGCTCCCCGACGGTCGGCCTCGCGTGGAACAGCGAGCGCTGGCATTCCTCGGCATACTCGCACAGCAGCCCGTAGCGATCCTTGACGAGCTCCACCCGCACGCCGCGCTCCGCCGCGCGCAGCAGCTCCGCCGCGAGCCGGTTCCCGATCTCGTCGTCGCGCCAGATGAACATATTGATCTCGATGCGCCGCTCTGCCGCCCGGATGCAGCGGATGACCTCGGGAAATGCCTGCCTCCCGTCGATCAGCAGCTTTGGCTCCTCCATCGTGCCGCCCCCTTTTCTTCTCCCTCTATTACAGCACTGCGCCGCGCAATACGCAATAGAAATATGAAAATGCAGCCGCTGTTGACGCGGCTTTTTGATTGTGAAGCGTTTTTGCGAAAATATTAGAAAAAGAGTATTTTGGAGAAATATATACGAAATCTGTTTACAGACAGGGATGGTATCCACTAAAATAGAAGTGGTTTGCTGGCAAGTATTATTTTACAGGAGGTAATCCCCATGGCAAAGCTTGTCGAATGCGTCCCGAATTTCAGCTGCAGCAGGGAAAAGGACGAGACAACTTACAACGCGCTTGTCGAGGCTGCAAACAGCGTCCCCGGCTGCACGCTTTTTGACGCGCAGACCGACGGCAATCACAACCGCTGCGTCTTTACGCTGGTCGGCTCGCCGGAGGCGATCGAGGAGGTCATGTTCCGGCTCACGAAGGTCGCGACCGAGCGTATCGACATGAACCATCACAAGGGCGAGCACAAGCGCATGGGCGCGACCGACGTCATCCCTCTCGTCCCGCAGATGGACGTCACCATGGAGGAGTGCGTCGAGATGTCCAGGCGTCTGGCCCGGCGCATCTGGGACGAGCTGGGCGTGCCCTCCTTCCTGTATGAGGACAGCGCCACGCGTCCCGAGCGCCGCAACCTCGCCGCCTGCCGCAAGGGCGAGTTCGAGGGCATGCCCGAAAAGCTGCTCCTGCCCGACTGGGCGCCCGATTACGGCGAGCGCAGGATCCACCCCACCGCCGGCATCACCGCCATCGGCGCGCGTATGCCGCTGATCGCGTTCAACTGCAACCTCGCCACCTCCGACGTGGAGATCGCCAGGAAGATCGCCAGGGTCATCCGCGGCTCCTCCGGCGGCTTCCGCAGCTGCAAGGCCATGGGCTTCATGCTCGAGGACCGCGGCATCGCGCAGGTCTCCATGAACATGGTCAACTATGAGGACACGCCGCTCTACGTCGTCTATGAGATGATCTGCTCCCTCGCCAGACGTTACGGCACCAGCGTCATCGAGAGCGAGATCGTCGGCCTCACGCCCGCCAAGGCGATGATCGACTGCGCCGAGTTCTATCTCAAGGCGAAGGACTTTGACTGCAAGAATCAGGTCATGGAGTATCACCTGATCGACATGAACCGCTAAGCGACAGGAACGGAACGCACAGGAAAGGAGACGTCAATATGAAACTCGCAGATATGACCGTTACCCAGTTTGTCGATACCGTCGCGTCCGATGCGCCCGCCCCCGGCGGCGGCTCCGTTGCCGCGCTCGAGGGCTCCATCGGCGCCGCGCTGACCGCCATGGTCGCGAATCTGACGCAGGGACGCAGGAAGTATGCCGAGTACGCCGAGTACGCCGCCGTGGTCGAGCAGAAGGGCAATGAACTGAAAGCCCGCCTGCTGGACGTCATGGACCGCGACACCGAGGCGTTCAACCTCGTCAGCGACGCCTTCGGTATGCCGAAGGGGACCGATGAGGAGAAGGCCGCCCGTTCGGCGGCCATCCAGAACGGTCTCAAGGCCTGCACAAAAACCCCGATGGAGATGATGGAGCTGTGCGGCGAGGCCGCCGCGCTTGCCGCGTCATTGCTGGAGCGCGGCTTCAACGACACCTCCGCCAGCGACCTCGGCGTCGCCTTCCTGAGCCTCAAGTCCGGAATGCAGGGCGCGTGGTGCAACGTGCTCATCAACATCGGCTCGATCGGGGACGAGGCGTTTGCCGCCGAGTACCGCGCGAAGGGCCGGGCTCTGCTCGCCGCTGCGCTGCCGCTGTGCGACAGCTGCTTTGAAAAGATCGCCGCCATGATCGGCGGCTGAAAACCGTGAAAAGCCTCCGGCATTGCCGGAGGCTTTTTGAAAGGGCGAACGCTTATGGAACCTCTGCGGACCCTGCTGAAGCCCGCCGACTATGTCACGGCGCAATGGCCGGGCGGTGCGGCGACGCAGCCTGCCGCCGCGCCGGCGGCTGCCGCATTCGCCGCGCGTTTTTTGGCCAATCGGTGGGATGAATAAAAGGCGAGACACGGCGCGGCAAAATCTCAGCAGATTGCCGCGCTTGACAACCGCGCGGTGCGGATGTTACAATAAGCTCAGTATGTAAACGGCGGTTCCCGCCCGAGGCGGGAGAGGAGGGACGGAGATGACAGACGCGGTTTTCCACATGATCCAGCCCGAGGCGTATCCTTCATTTCAGCCGAAACCGGATGCGTCCGCTTTTCCTTTTGATCGTGAATATTTCGTTTTTCCCGGCTTTTGCGATGTGCATGTGCATTTTCGTGAGCCGGGATTTTCTTATAAGGAGACGATCGCCGCAGGAACGCGCGCGGCGGCGCACGGCGGGTGCACGGCGGTGTGCACGATGCCGAATCTCGATCCGGTGCCGGACAGCGCGGCGCATCTGCGCGCGGAGCTGGATATCATCGCGCGCGACGCGGTGATCGGCGTATATCCCTACGGCGCGATCACTGTGGGGCAGAAGGGCGAGGCGCTGGCCGACCTTGAGGACATGGCGGACGCCGCCGTCGCCTTTTCCGACGACGGGCACGGCGTCCAGTCCGACGCGCTCATGCGCGAGGCGATGCTGCGCGCAGGGGCGCTGGGGAAGCTGATCGTCGCGCACTGCGAGGTGAACGGGCTCCTGCGCGGCGGATATATCCACGACGGCGCCTACGCCAGAGCCCACGGACACCGCGGCATCTGCAGCGAAAGCGAGTGGCGGCAGATCGAGCGAGACCTTGATCTCGCCGCGCAGACCCGCTGCGGCTATCACGTCTGCCACATCTCCTGCAAAGAGAGCGTGGAGCTGATCCGGCAGGCAAAGCGCGCGGGCGTGGACGTGACCTGCGAGACGGCGCCGCACTATCTGCTGCTGGACGAAAACGATCTGCGCGAGGACGGACGCTTCAAGATGAACCCGCCGCTTCGCGCGCGGGAGGACCGGCTTGCTCTGCTCGACGGCATCGCGGACGGGACGATCGACATGATCGCCACCGACCACGCGCCGCACAGCGCGCAGGAGAAGGCGCGCGGGCTTGCGGGAAGCGCGTTCGGGATCGTGGGGATCGAGACAGCGTTCCCGCTGCTCTATACGGAGCTTGTCAAAAACGGCGTGATCCCGCTGGAAAAGCTCGTGGAGCTGATGGCGGTGAATCCCCGCCGCCGCTTTCAGATCCCGCTCGGCGGCGATTACACGGTCTGGTCGCTGGATCGGAAGACGGAGATCGATCCGGAGCGCTTCCTCTCCATGGGGCGCGCGACGCCGTTTGCGGGCCGGAGCGTGTACGGGGCCTGTATGCTGACCGTCGCGGGAGAAAAGACGGTCTATCGGAGCGAGGAGTTGAAATGAAACAGACGCTTTTGACGGTCACGGAAAACGTGCCGATCGCGGAAAATACCTTCCGCATGCGCCTTGCGGGGGACACGTCGGCGGTCACGGCGCCGGGACAGTTCGTCAACCTGCGGGTGGAAAACGGCTTTTTGCGCCGCCCGATCTCCGTGTGCGACAGGGACGGGGAGACGCTCACCCTGCTCTACCGCGTCGTCGGCCGCGGCACGGAATGGCTCGGCGGCCTGCGGCCCGGCGCGGAGCTGGACGCTCTGACGGGGCTGGGCAACGGCTTTGAGCTCAGCGCCGGGGGCGCTGCTCCGCTGCTCGTCGGCGGCGGCATCGGCGCGGCGCCGCTGTTCTGGCTCGCGCGGGAGCTGCGCGCGCGCGGCGCGGACGTCTGCGCGGTGCTGGGCTTCCGCACGGGGACGGAGGTTTTTTACGAGGAAGCGTTCCGCGCGCTGGGCTGCCGCGTCACGGTCGTGACGGAGGACGGAGCGCGCGGCGTGCGCGGTCTGGTGACGGACGCGCTGCCCGAGGGGTGCAGCGGCCTGTACGCCTGCGGACCGCTGCCGATGCTGCGCGCGCTCCGGCGCGCGACGGCGCTGCCCGGGCAGTTCAGTCTGGAGGAGCGCATGGGCTGCGGCTTTGGCGCGTGCATGGGCTGTACCTGTCAGACGACGGACGGCGCGAAGCGGGTCTGCCGGGAGGGACCCGTATTCCGAAGGGAGGAGCTGGTATGGTGAACACACGAGTGGAGCTTTGCGGCATTCCGCTGGATAACCCCGTGATCCCCGCCTCGGGCACCTTCGGCTACGGCTGGGAGTTCGCGGAAATCTATGACATCAACTGCCTCGGCACATTTTCCTTCAAGGGGACGACGTTCGCGCCGCGCTTCGGCAACCCGACGCCCCGGATCGCCGAGGCGAGCGCGGGCATGCTCAACGCGGTCGGTCTGCAAAACCCCGGCGTGGAGGATGTGATCGCCTCGGAGCTGCCGCGGCTCGCCGAGGTCTTCCGCAAGCCGGTGATGGCGAACGTCAGCGGCTTTTCCGTGGAGGAGTACGCGGAGGTCTGCCGCCGGCTGGACGCGGAGGAGCAGGTCGGCTGGCTGGAGGTCAACATCAGCTGTCCCAACGTGCACGGCGGCGGCATGAGCTTCGGAACCGATCCGAACATGGCGGCGGCAGTCACGCGGGCAGTGAAGGCGGTGACGAACAAGCCCGTGATCATGAAGCTCTCGCCGAACGCGGGCGACATTGCCGGCATTGCCCGCGCCTGCGAGGAAGCCGGCGCGGATGCGGTGAGCCTGATCAACACGCTGCAGGGCATGCGCATCGACCTCCGCACCAGACGGCCCGTGCTCGCCAATACGACGGGCGGACTCTCCGGACCGGCGGTGTTCCCGGTGGCGCTGCGGATGGTGTGGCAGACGGCGCGCGCGGTCAGCATCCCGGTGATCGGACTCGGCGGCGTCAGCAGCGCGGAGGATGTGATCGAGATGATGCTCGCGGGCGCGACCGCCGTGGAGGTGGGCGCCGCCAATCTGGTGCGGCCCGCCGCGTGTAAGGAGATCATCGACGCGCTGCCGGAGGCGATGACGCGGTACGGAATCGAAAATCTAAGTGAGATCATCGGAGGAATGAGAGAATGGGAAAAGATGTGATCGTGGCCTGCGACTTCGGAGGCGCGGCGGAGACGATGGCGTTTCTGGACCGCTTTGCGGCGGAGAAGCCCTTCATCAAGATCGGCATGGAGCTTTACTATGCCGAAGGCCCGCAGATCGTACGGGAGATCAAGCGGCGCGGGCACAGGATTTTTCTGGACCTCAAGCTGCATGACATTCCGAACACGGTCCGGCGCGCGATGCGCGTGCTCTCCGCGCTGGATGTGGATATCTGCAACCTGCATGCGGCGGGAACGGCGGCAATGATGGAGGCGGCGATCGAGGGACTCACGCGCCCGGACGGGACGAGGCCGCTGCTCATCGCCGTGACCCAGCTCACCTCTACCGACCAGGCGGCGATGGAGCGCGACCTGCTGATCCGCGAGCCGCTGGAGTCGGTCGTGCTGCACTACGCGCAGACCGCAAAGCGTGCGGGGCTCGACGGCGTGGTCTGCTCTCCGCTGGAGGCGGGCGGGGTCCATGCCGCCTGCGGCGGCGATTTCCTCACGGTGACGCCCGGCGTCCGCTTTTCGGACGCGGGAGAGGACGACCAGAAGCGCGTGACGACGCCCGCGCGGGCGAGAGAGCTCGGTTCGGACTACATCGTGGTCGGACGCCCGATCACGGCGGCGGCGGACCCCGTTGCGGCATACCGTCGATGCGTGGCGGAATTCATCGGCTGAGCGAAAGGAGAGGTGCAGAATGGAACGGATCATTGCAAGGGATCTGCTGCGCATCGGCGCGGTGTTTTTCCGGCCCGACGAGCCCTTTACCTGGGCGAGCGGCATCAAGAGCCCCGTCTACTGCGACAACCGCCTCACGCTCAGCGAGCCGGCGGTCCGGAGGGACGTGGAGAACGGACTCGCGGCGCTGATCGAGACGCACTATCCGCATGCGGAGGCGCTGATGGGCACCTCGACCGCGGGCATCGCGCACGCGGCGATCGCGGCGCACATCCTCAATCTGCCGATGGGCTATGTGCGCGGCGGCGCCAAGGACCACGGGCGGCAGAATCAGATCGAGGGCAGGCTGGAGCCGGGCTGCAGGACCGTCGTGGTGGAGGATCTGATCTCCACCGGCGGCAGCGTGATCGAGACCGTCGACGCGCTGCGCGCGGCGGGGGCGGAGGTGCTCGGCATCGTGAGCATCTTTACCTACGGCATGAAAAAGAGCGGGGAGCGGCTTGCCGCCGCGAACGTGCGGAACGTCTCGCTCACCAATTTTGACGTGATCGCGCAGGTCGCGGCGGAGGAGGGCTACATCCGGCCCGCGGACGTCGAGCGCCTGATCGCGTTTCGAAACAACCCATCCGATGAAAGCTGGATCAAAGGAGGCGCAGTATGAGAAATCTGATCGACATCATGGAGCTTTCCACAGACGAGCTGCAGGAGCTGATCGTGCAGGCGACGGATATCATCGAGAACCCGAAAAAGTACGCCGAGAGCTGCCGCGGGAAGAAGCTGGCGACGCTGTTCTTCGAGCCGTCCACCCGCACGCGGCTGAGCTTTGAGGCGGCGATGTACGAGCTGGGCGGAAACGTGATCGGCTTTTCCGATGCGGGCAGCAGCTCGGCGGCAAAGGGCGAGAGTGTGGCGGACACGGTGCGCACGGTCGGCTGCTACGCCGATATCATCGCGATGCGCCACCCGAAGGAGGGCGCGCCGCTGGTGGCGACGCGGACGGCGGGCGTGCCCGTGATCAACGCCGGCGACGGCGGACACAACCATCCCACACAGACGCTGGCGGATCTTCTGACGATCTACCGCGAGAAGGGCCGCTTTGAGGGGCTGACGATCGGCCTGTGCGGCGACCTGAAGTTCGGCCGTACCGTCCACTCGCTGCTGTGCGCCATGTCGCGCTACGCGGATATGAAATTCATCCTCATCTCTCCGGAGGAGCTGAAGGTGCCGCGCTATCTGATCACCGACGTGCTGGACGCGAAGCACATTGCCTATGAGGAGGTCACCAGTCTTGAGGACGCCATGCCGACGCTGGATGTGCTGTACATGACGCGCGTGCAGCGCGAACGCTTCTTCAACGAGGCGGATTATGTCCGCCTGAAGGATACCTACATCCTCACGCCGGAAAAGCTGCGCACGGCGAAGCCGGACCTTGCGATCCTGCATCCGCTGCCGCGCGTCAACGAGATCTCGGTGGCGGTGGACAAAGATCCCCGCGCCTGCTACTTCAAGCAGGTGCTCTACGGCAAATTCATGCGCATGGCGCTCATTTTGAAGCTTTTGGAGGTGGAAGTATGATCATCGGACAAATCAGGAACGGCATCGTGCTCGACCACATCACCGCCGGGCGCGGGATGGATATCTATCGCATCCTCCGCCTCGGAGAACTGAACTGCACCATCGCCATGATCGAAAACGCGGAGAGCGTGAAGATGGGCAGAAAGGACATCATCAAGGTCGGCAAGGTCATCGACCTCGACTTTGACGTGCTGGGCTACATCGACCCCGGCATCACGGTCAACGTCATCCAGGACGGCAAGCTTGCCAAGCGGGAGCACCTGAACCTGCCGGAGACGGTGCGCGACATCATCCGCTGCAAAAACCCGCGCTGCATCACCTCGATCGAGCAGGAGCTGCGCCACGAATTCCGCCTTGTGGACCGCGAGCGCAAGCTCTACCGCTGCATCTACTGCGAGAGCGCGGCCCCGAAGCTCGGCACGTTTTGAGCGCGCCGGGCGGGGCGCCCGGGAATTCGCACGCCTGCGTGCGCAGCCGGTATCTCCGAACAAAAAAAGCGGCTTGTATCAACAAGCCGCTTTTTTACTATTGCAGTATCGGAGCAAGTACAGGCAGACCGCTCGCCGCGGAAGCCTCCGCTAAGCCTTCAGTTCCTGCCGGGAGAACACGATGCTCGACAGGATCAGCAGCGCGCCGGCCAGACCGGCCGCACCCTGCCACTCGTTCAGGAACAGCCAGCCCATGATGCAGGTGGCCAGCGGGTTGAGCGCGCAGAACACGCAGGCCTTTTCGCTGGGCACGTAGCGCTGCGCCATCGGCTGGAGCGCCGTGCCGATGCTGCTGCATACGACGGCGAGCAGCAGCGTGCCGAGCCATTCCATGCCGCCGTCCGGCAGACGCGGCGTTTCAAAGAGGAGAGTCGCCGCCGCGGAGAGCACGCCGACCGCGCCGATGGAGAGGAAACCCAGCAGCAGCGGATCGTCCTGATGGGACAGCCGGTCGGTCAGGATGATGTAGCCGGTGTAGATGAGCGCGGTGCTCATGCACATGAGCGCACCCGCCGAAAGCTCGAACCGTCCGTCGCGCAGGAGCAGGAATCCGACGCCCGTCAGCGCGATCGCCGCGCAGATCAGGCTCTGCCGGCGCGGGAGCCGCCGGTGCAGCGCGGCCTCCGCCAGCGGCACCAGCACAATGGCGGTATTTTCCAGAAAGGCGACCACTGCGGAGGAGTTCGTCATGCGCAGTCCCTGCAGCTCGGTGGCGATGATGGCGAAGAACATCAGACCCAGGACCCCGCCGCGCAGCAGCGTGCCGCGATTGATCTCCCGCAAACGGCTGCGGACAAAGGGGAGCGTGCAGAAAAAGGCGATGCAGAAGCGCAGCGCCATCAGATTGAACGTTGCGAACTCGCCGAGGCACACTTTGATGATGAGAAGAGAGGTCGCGCGCGCAACAATGACCGTCGCGAGCAGGGCTTCCGCTTTCTTGTAGGACATGCGCCGCCTCCTTGTGCGGGGTTTCGTGCAGAGAGCAGATTGAAGATCGCACGGGAAATCAAAAGGGGACCGTTCCGCTTCACCTGCGGGACGGATTCTTTATCAGGGGAGAGCGGGGTCAGCAGGCGAGGAACGTCTCCGTGCGCACGAGCTGCGCCGCGCCCATCGCCTCCGCTTCGTCCGCCTCGTGCGTGACGAGGATGACCGTGCGTCCGGCGCAGCGGCTCCGCGTCTCGCGCATCACAAGCGCCTTTGTCTCCCGATCGAGGCCCTTGAACGGCTCGTCGAGCAGCAGCGCGTCATAGTCCGCCGTCAGCGCACGCAGCAGCGCGACCCGCCGCAGCATCCCGCCGGAAAGCTCGCGGCAGGGCTGCTGTTCGCAGCCGCGCAGCGCGAAGGCGCGCAGCAGCCCGACGGCGGCCGCGTCGGACAGCGCGGGCGCGACCAGCCTGAGGTTGCCGATGGGCGAGAGATAGCCGCAGAGCCGGTCCTCCTGAAAAACAGCGCTGAGCCGCGCCCCCTCCAGCCCCGTGATCGTGCCGGAATCCGGGGCCTCCAGTCCCATCAGGAGCCGCAGCAGCGTGGTTTTGCCTGCGCCGGAGGGACCCATGACGCAGGAGAGCTGTCCGGCGGGAAACACCGCGCAGAACGAGCGCAGCACGGCCTTATCACCGTATGCCTTGCATACGCGGTCCAATACGACGTCCTGCACGGTTCAGATCCTTTCCAGCCGCTTCGCGCCCCGGTCCAGCAGGAGCAGCACGGCTTTTTCAAATGCGAGGCTGGCAAGCACGATCACCAGCGTCCACGAGAACAGGTCGGGGATATCGAGGAAGAGCTTGGCCTCCTGCAGCCGATCGCCGATGGAGCCGCGCGGCATGCCGATCACCTCGGCGGCGACGCCGGATTTCCAGGCGAGGCCCAGCGCCGTCACGCAGGCGGCGCGAAAATAGGGGAACACCTGCGGGAGATAGAGATAGCGCGCGGCGCGCGGCCGGGACAGGCGGAACACCCGCGCCATCTCCGAAAGCTGCGGGTCCGCGGCGCACAGCCCGGCGAGCACGTTGGTGTAAATGACGGGCAGCACCATGAGGAAAGAAATCAGCAGCGAGAGATTGCGGGAGGAGAACAGGATCAGCGCCAGAATGATGAACGAGGCGACCGGCACCGTCCGGATCGTCAGCATGGCGGGCGCGAGCAGTTCCTCGACGCGGCGGAAGCGCAGGGACAGCGCGGCGAGCAGAACGCCCAGCGCGGCGGCGAGGAAGAAGCCGACCGCGATGCGCGCGAGCGTAAAGCCGACGGAGGCCCAGAAGGGCGCGGTCACAGCCAGTTCCGCCGTCCGCCGCAGCACCTGCACCGGCGAGGCGAGCACCACCAGCAGGCTGCTGCGATTCAGCGCCATGCTTGTGAGCTGCCAGACAGCGAGCCAGAAAACGACCGCCCAAAGGTGAACAGAACGCTTCATCTCAGCGGCTGAAGTAGAAGTCGTCCCCGGGCAGCGCGCCGCCCACGGATTTCGGGTTCTGCTCCATCAGCACGGCGAGATAGCCGGAGAGCTTGTCCTTGAGCTCGTCGCCCTCCAGAAGTACGATGTTGCAGGCGGGCAGCGCCCGTACGGCGACCGCCGCGGGGACGATGCCGAAGCGCTCCGCCAGCTCCGCGGCGGCCTCGGTGTTTGCGTTCACATAGGTCACGGAGTCCCGATAGAGGTCGAGGAACGCCGCGACAGCCTCGGGATGTTCCTCTGCGAAGCTGCGGCGCACGACCGTCACGCCGGTGATGAGCGCGCTGTCCGTCCCCAGATCGTCCCACTCCTCCGTGAGGTCCAGCGCGACGCGCAGCGTCTCGCTTTGCGCGAGGGCGGTGGTCACGAAGGGCTGGGGCAGCATGGCGACGCCGTCCTCGTCCGCCAGCAATGCCTGCAGACACTCCGCATGCTCGGACTTCCACTCGATCGTGACGTCGGCGGCGGGATCGAGGCCGTTGCCGTCGAGGATGTAGTTCAGCGCGTATTCGGGCGTTGCGCCCTTTCCGCTGGCATAGACGGTCCGCCCGCGCAGATCCCCGACGCTCCGGATCGTGTCGCCGTTTTCGAGGATGTAGAGCACGCCCAGCGTGTTGATCGCCAGCACCTGGATCGCGCCGTCAGTGTTGTTGTAGAGGACGGAGGACAGGTTGGCGGGCAGCGCGGCGATATCGACCTCGCCCTTCGCGAGCTTCGCCGTGATCTCGTCGACGGCGGCGGCGATCTCAAAACGGTAGTCATTGCCGGCAAGCTCGCCTGCCTCCGAGCGCTCCATGAGCCGCACCATACCCAGCGCGGTGGGACCCTTGAGCGCAATGCTTTTCACAGTGACCGGCTCCTCCGGCGGCGCGGCTTTGCCGTCGGCGGAGCAGCCGGTGAACAGCGCGCAGACGAGGCAGAGCGCGCAGACGAGAGCGAGCCAATGTTTCATAGCGGCATTCCTTCTTTATTCAGAGTCATACAATGATTCAGCGGGCGTATAATTATGAATATTTTACTCGACCGCGCGGAAAAGTCAAGATACGTCCGCCGGGGACGCCTTTCCCCATGGCGCAGGGAGAACTTGTAATTTCCGGGGCGATGTGTTATGATGATCCTGCGCGAGTGAATCGGAACACAAAGGAGGCGGGGGGACATGAACGACAGGCACAGGAAGAAAATGACCGCTCCGATCATCATCGCCGTGGTGTTCGCAGCGCTGTTTCTATGCTACGCGGTCCTGTATTTTTCGCTCGACGAGCTGCCGCTCGCGGTGAAGGCGATCTTCGGCGGACTGATGATCGCGCTTGCCGTCGCAATGATCTATGTACTGATTGGAAGAATCCGTGAGATCAAAGGAGGAGAAGAGGATGATCTTGACAACTACTGATGCGATCAACGGGAAAGAGCTTGAATTGCTGGGCATGGTGAAGGGCAGCACGATTCAGACGGTCAATATCGCACGGGACATCGGCGCCAGTCTGAAGACGCTGGTCGGCGGAGAGCTCACCAAATACAATGAGATGATGAACGACGCAAGGGCGCTGGCCACAAAGCGCATGGTCGAGGAAGCGCGGGCCCTGGGCGCCGACGCCATCGTCTGCGTCCGCTATGCGTCCTCGTCCATCATGCAGTCTGCCGCCGAAGTGCTGGCATACGGCACGGCGGCGAGGTTTGTCTGAAAGAGGCGTATCCCATGAAGCGCGCTGCGTTTTCTTGACGCGGCTGCCGTTCTGTGATAGATTGCCTGCAGCATACGATCCGCGCGTCGGGGCAGCGCCGCGGGACACAATAAGGAGGACAGAAGGTATGAAGATTGCCATCGGCAACGACCACGCTGCGGTCGAGATGAAAAACGAGATCATGGCCTATCTTGAGAGCAGGGGCATTGAGGTCGTCAATGTCGGGACCGACACGAACGAGCGATTCGACTATCCCGTCGCCGCCTATCGCGCCGCGAAGCTCGTCGCGTCTGGCGAGGCGGACGGAGGCGTGCTGATCTGCGGCACGGGCGTCGGCATCGGCATCGCTGCGAACAAATACAAGGGCATCCGCTGCTGCATTTGCAGCGACCCGTACAGCGCGAGGCTGTCCAAGCAGCACAATAACGCGAACATGATCGCCTTCGGCGCGCGCGTCATCGGCCCGGAGACGGCGAAGATGATCGTGGACGAATGGCTGGACGCCGAGTTTGAGGGCGGCCGCCACGCCGGGCGCGTCGGGCTCATCACGGAGATCGAGCAGACGCAGGCGCTCGCCTCCCGAGGCGAATGACGCGAGACCCCGCCGCCGGGCTGAAAACCGAATCCATCCGAACGCCGCCCGGAGACGGGCGGCGTTCGCCGCTTCGCGCCGGAGCGATCGAAGCCTTGACGCGAACGGCGAAAGCGGCTATGATAGAGACACAAACAACAGGGAGGGGCGGATTATGGCATCGGAACGGACGCGTACGCTGGGCTATCTCTGCCCTGCGTGCAGGGGAAAGGTGATCCGCGCGCGCTCAGCCTTCGCGCTGGCGGCGTCGGGCGCGGTGGTGAGCTGCGACTGCGGAAAGTCAAGCCTTACCGTCGAGACGGACGGACAGCGGTTCCGCCTCGCCGTGCCCTGCGGCGCCTGCGGCGGAGAGCATACGGCTGAGCTGGACGCGGCGCGTCTGCTGGAGCGGGGCGTGGGCCTCGCCTGTCCGCAGACGAAGCAGCTGTGCTGTTTCATCGGCGAGGACTATGAGGTGGAGCGGGGGCTGGAGCGTCTGGCGCTCGCCGTGGGCAAGACGGCGGAGCAGGGTGAAAGCGGCGAGCTGTTTGCCGACAGCGTTATCATGCACGAGGTGCTTTCCGAGCTCAGGGAGATCGCGTCGCGCGAGCACGGCGTCTCCTGCGCCTGCGGCAGCGAGCGGTACACCATGGAGATCCGTCCCGCCCATGTCGATCTCATCTGCAGCGAATGCGGCGCGCGGCTGCGCGTGGACGCGGCGACGGATGAGGACCTCGACCGCCTGTGCTGCAACTGGACGCTGAAGATCAAAGGGACATGAAGGAGGGCGCGTCATGACGGACGAAATCAGAAGGCTCAAGGATATCATCGACCACACCGACAACATTGTGTTTTTCGGCGGCGCGGGTGTCTCCACCGAGAGCGGGATCCCCGATTTCCGCAGCGTGGACGGGCTGTACAACCAGAAGTGGGACGATCCGCCGGAGACCATCGTCAGCCACACCTACTATGTGAACAAGCCGGAGAAGTTTTTCAGGTTCTACCGCGAAAAGCTGCTCATATCCGGCGTGCAGCCCAACGCGGCGCACAAAAAGCTTGCCGAGTGGGAAAAGCAGGGCAAGCTCCGCGCGATCGTGACGCAGAACATCGACGGACTGCATCAGGCGGCGGGCAGCAGGGAAGTGCTGGAGCTCCACGGCAGCGTGCTGCGCAACTACTGCGAGCGCTGCGGCAAGTTCTACGACGCCGATTTTATCCGCAGCAGTACGGGCGTGCCCCGCTGCTCCTGCGGCGGACGGGTCAAGCCGGACGTCGTGCTCTATGAGGAGGGACTCGACAGCAGGACCCTTGAGCGCTCGATCCGCTTCATCGCGAACGCGGACGTGCTCATCATCGCGGGCACGTCGCTGGCGGTGTATCCCGCGGCGGGGCTCATCAATTACTACCGCGGCGACAAGCTGGTCGTCATCAACAAGACGCCGCTGCGCTCCGACCTCGGCGCGGACCTGGTCATCACGGGCGCCGTGGGCGAGGTTTTGGGGCAGCTGTGACGCGGCGGCGAAAAAGTCCGCCTCAGGCGAAAAAAAGGGTTGACTTTTGGGACGAGCTTGTCTTATAATAGCGAGGCGGTCATCGGACGGCAGAAAAATATGCGGGTGTGCTGGAATTGGCAGACAGGCTAGCTTGAGGTGCTAGTGTTCGATTGGACGTGCGGGTTCAAGTCCCGCCATCCGCACCATTTTTCTTTCGGAGAGGCTGCTTATGCGCGAGTGGTGGAATTGGCAGACTCGCTAGATTCAGGTTCTAGTGTGCTTCACGCACGTGCGGGTTCAAGTCCCGCCTCGCGCACCATGGCGAGTGTTCATAACGGCAATGAACATTCCGCAGACAGGAGCAATCGAAAGATTGCTCCTGTTTTCGTTTATCCGGCCTTGCGTGTGATGTGCCCGACGGCAACGCCCTGCCGGGTATCTGTCGTCACGCCGGACGGCAGAGAAGCAACCTCCGGCATGTCCGGTACGCCGAGCAATCTGTCGCTGCGGCTCAAAGCTCAAAAAGCCCCGCCTGTGCGTCGTTTTTTCGCAAATTCCCGCTCTTTTTTTCTTTCCTTTTTTCGCGCTTTATGATATCCTTGAGACAGTGATCGGGGGCGGTTCATTTGGCGCGGGACGAGACACTGTTTCAGAACTTCATAGACGGTGACGAGTCTGCCCTGCAGGAGCTCATGGAGCGGTACGGCGACAGCCTGACCCTCTATCTCAACGGCTACACCTGCGACCTCAACGCCGCGGAGGATTTGATGGTCGAGGCATTTGCCCGGATGGCCCATGCACGGCCCAGACTCTTCGGGAACACCTTTCGTGCGTACCTTTATAAGATCGGCCGGAATCTGGCCTCCCGATATCACACCCGGCTCCTGCGCCGGCAGGAATTCAGCCTGGAGGATCTGGATCGGGAGCCGGAAAGCGGGGAGCTGCTGGAGAATATCATCAACACCCGGGAGAAGCACCGCATCCTCCACCTGTGCATGGGCAGGCTGGACCCCGACCTGCGGGAGGCACTGTGGCTGGTCTACTTTGAGGGTATGAGTTATGAGGAGAGCGCCCGGGTGATGGATCGAAAGGTCAGGCAGCTGGACCATCTTCTTCAGAGGGGAAAACATTTGCTGCGGGAAGAACTGGAAAGAGAAGGTGTGACCGATGCGGGATACTGAGGAACGGATCAATGCGGTAAAGCGGGAGATGGACCGGCTGGAAGCGGACCGCCGCCGCAGGGACAAGCGGATCGCCTATGTGTTGGCCGCGGCCTGCCTGGTGCTGGTGATCGGCGTTGCCGCCGCCATGCCCGGCTGGATCGGGCAGGTGCCCGACATATCCCAGGGGGGGAACGGCGTCTCCGCCAGCGTGTTTGCCGGAAGCCCTGTTTTGGACTATCTGGTCGTCGGCATTTTCGCTTTCTTTCTGGGAGCGACGGCGACCATCTTCTGCTTCCGTCTGGCAAAACGCTCCGAGGATGAGGACCGCGTCTCATGATCGAGATACTGGATTACGCCCTGCAATTCGTCATCTTTCTGCTCTGCGGCATCTATGCGTCGGCGTGCGCAGCCCGGACCAGAGAGAAGGGATGGCTGCAGCTGGCGTTTTTCTACGAATGCTATGCCCTGGCGGATCTGTACTGGCTGCTTTGCGTTGTTCTGATCGGGGAAACCCCAAAGATATCCTACATTTCCGATCTGAGCTGGTATGTGGGTTATATTTTTCTGGTTCTGCTCCTTCGGCAGATACTGGGCGATCCTCCGCACAGCCGCAGGAGTTTGGCGTGGCTTGCGCCGCTGTTCACCGCCGGGGCCTGCCTGTTCTTTTTTCAATGGGGCGATTATTTCGGCAATGTGGTCACGGCGGCCCTCATGGGATGGCTGGGCTATCTGATCATGACCGGCCTGCTGGACGGCAGAGCCGCCCCGGAGGTCCGGCGGCTGTGCCTGGTCTGCGCCGCCTTCTTTATGTCGGAGTACGCCATGTGGGTTGCCTCCTGCTACTGGATGGGCAACACCCTGCGCAACCCGTATTTCTGGTTTGACGGGACGCTGACCCTGTCCTGCACGCTGCTGATCCCGACCTACCGAAAGGCGGTGGCGGCGTGAATTATATCGAAAACATCTTCCTCTGCCTGACCATGCCCGTTCTGGTGGCGGTCTTCTGCGTGGAGCAGCGGCGCAGGCCCTCCCTCCTGTTCCTGCTGAGCGGGATGACCATGTGCCTGATCTCAGCCTATATCAGCACCTTCTTCGCAGGGGTCTTGGGAGCGGACGCGCTCTCTGCCACCACCAACATCACCCCGATGGTGGAGGAGATCATGAAGCTGCTGCCGGTGCTGTTCGATCTTCTGGTTTTCGAGCCCGAGCGCCGGGACGCCGCCAACGGCATCCTGATGACGGCGGTGGGCTTTGCCACCTTTGAGAACGTGTGCTACCTCACCACCAACGGCGCCGCCGACTTCTTATCCCTGCTCATCCGCGGTGCGGGGACCGGAGCCATGCACATCGTATGCGGGTTGCTGATGGGCCTGGGCCTGCTGGCCATGTGGGATGTGGTCTGGCTGAAGATGGCGGGGACCCTGGCCCTGATGGGCCTGGTGGCCACCTACCACGCCATTTACAATCTGCTGGTCAACCAGACAGGCGCGGTGGCCGTGATCGGGTTTCTGCTCCCCCTCGCGACCATTGTCGCCGTGACGACCCTGGCCCGGAACGCCCTGCGGGAGATCATCCGCGGACCCTGATCTGACCATGCTGATACGTTCAGCTCCCTCGGCCGCCTTTCGGGGCGGCTCTTTTTTTGCCTTTTTTCAAAAAACCGTGGGAGATTTGCCCGTTCCGGTATCTAAAGAGATAAGGCTGTTTTTTGCCAAGGGGGGATTCTATGCACAGCACAGACAAGCGGGTGGCCATGGTCCGCGCCCGCACCCGCGCTCTGGCGCGGCAGGCAGAGAGGAGAGTCCTGACGGGACTCTCAGCTTTGAGCATCTGCCTCCTCACGGCGCTGACCTGGACCGTTGCGCAATGCACCGGCGTTGAACACGGCGTATCTCCGGGAGAGCTGACCGGCTCCTCCCTGCTGGTGAGCAGCGCGGGGGGCTATGTTCTGGTGGCAGTGCTGTCATTCGCGGCGGCAGTGGTTGTCACCACCCTGTGCTTCCGGTTCCGAAGGAAGCAGACAGAAACGCAGACTGAAGCTGAAAAAGACAAATCAAAAGAGAACGCAGAATAACAAACGATCAGGAGGGAGAATTATGAACAAACGGGTCCACAAGCTTATTGCCTTGATACTTACGGTGGCTATGCTGATGCCGCTGCTCCCGACGGAGACGCTGGCGCACTACGCCGACCCGGCGGAAAAGCCCACCAGCATCGTCAAGGCCGACGGGACTACAGAAGAGATCGGTGCGGACTGGGAAACCATGTTCCCCTACGGCACCTTCGCTTTCAGCAACAGCGAGGGCCAGGTCACGGAAGGGGACGACACATTCGTCATCCATGTCTACCGTCTGGGCGGTACGCAGGGACGGGCCACCGCCCGCGTGAGCTATACCCCTGCCATTGCGCTGATGAATGAGGATGAAGTCTACTACGGCAGCGCCGCAGGAATGGATGACATCATCATCGAGGTGGAAGATACGCTCCCCATCGCGCAGTATCAGCCCGTGGGCAAGGACCCCGATCCGGAGCCTACAGCGGTGAAGCTTCGCGCAGAGGCATACTTCGCCGCCGACGCGGAGGAAGGGGACCACTGCATCTCCCTGACAGAGGAGGCCGACAGCTACCAGTGGTATGTCCTGTCGGAAGACGGGGATTGGGAAATCGTCCAGGGCGCCAACGAGGCGCAGTTTGTGATCTCCGGCGAAGACTATGACGGGATGGACGTCCGCTGCGTCTTCAGTCAGGACGGAACGGCCTACTGCACCGATTCCGTCAAGGGAGCGGCCTATGAGAAGCCCGCTCCCGAGGCGCTGAAGGATATTCCCGAGGATCTGGAGCTGAACCCGGACCCCACCTTCACCAGAATAGAGTGGTTGGAGCCCTATTACAGCTATTTCTTCAATGTCACCTTCGCCGACGGCGAATGGGTGAAGGACATCCGGGTCACTGCCGTGGATGATGACAAGATAGAAGCTGTAAAGGCAGGTACCTTTACGATCGTGAGCTGTGAAGGCGGCAGCCTGTACGACAGCGCCAACACGCTGGCTCTGGCCGTTTTCGACAACGAGGAGCCGGAGCCCGGTGTGATCGGCTTTTCCATTGACTGGCTGATCGCGGATAAATCCGCCGGCACCGCTGTCCTCACCGTGAGCCGGACCGGCGGAAACCAGACCATGGTCAGCGTACCCTACGCCACCAAGGATGGAACAGCCAAGGCCGGCGAGGACTATCAGGCCGTTTCCGGCGCCCTGGTGTTCTACGCCGACATCACTGAGCAGACCATTGAGATCCCGCTCATCAACGACGGGAAAGAGAACAGCGAACCCGTGTCCTTCCAGGTTGAGCTGGGAGACGTGGTGGGTGACAACCGGAACCTGATCACCATGGACCGGACCATCGCCACCGTGGACCTGATCAACAGCAACACCGCAGAGACCGAGAATCTGGTCACCATGCTGGTGGATGACAGTGCTGTGGACGCCTCCGGCTCCATTACCGAGGCGAAGACCGTGGCTGCCCCCGTGGACCGGAAAGTGGTCACCGGAACCCAGGTGAAGGACGATTCGGAGCCGCTCACCGCTGAGATCACAGGTCTGGACGGCGACGCCGATGGCCTGAGCCTCCAGACCTATGACTACGGCCGGATCAACTTCTCCCGCGGCCAGTACAGCAGCTACACCGACAACTACTGGACCACCAACCTCGTTGAGGCCACCGGCTCCTATCCCTCCGACCGCAACAGCGTGGGAACTTACCGGAACTGGACGGGCAGCGGAGGCACCAGAACCAAGACCAACAACGGCGGCTTCAAGATCGAGGGCCGGAACGGAGGCCCCCGCGCCTATCTGGACATCCCCTATATGTCCCAGATGTACAGCTACTACTATATGTCCCTTGGCTTCAGCTGCGCCATTAAGAACACCGACATATACGGCGCGGAGTTCGTCTATCCCTGGGCCGAGGTGAGATATAAGGGGTTCTCCAGCAGCTCCTTCGACTATGTGGACGCCGATGTGGACTGGGACTGGGGCTTTTTCAGCGGCTACCACTATGAGTGGAAGACCGGCGGCTCCATGAGCAAGTCCTTTAATATGAGCTCAAATCTGCTGGGCTTTGTGCTCGGCCTGTCCAAGCACGACGCCCACGACGCCGATAAGGGCACCGCCAGGATCGAGGTAAATAGCCTTTATCTCACCCGCCGAAACCTGAACAACGATCTCCAGCTGCGCATCCACACCGCCAACGACGGCGCGAACAGCGGCGACCATAATGTGGCCACCGCCCCGGATAAGGCCGCGGCGCTGGGCGTCAGCAGCGGCGTGTACGCCTCCATGAAGCCCGTGGTCACCATCCTCAAGGGCAACGGCGGTGTGACCAGCAGCGGCAAGCTGTATGTCGGCAGTACCGTCGAGGTGGAGCTCAAGAACACCCCGAGCTATGATCCCTATACCGGCGAGGCCCTGTCCGCCGCCGTCTATGTTTCCGATGAGGACGGCAACGTCATCGACGGGCCCCAGATCAAGAAGGTCAACAATACCGACAAATACCAGATCACGATGGTTTGGGACTCCATGCGGGAAGCCGATCTGGACAAGACCTATGTGATCAACGTGGTGATGACCCGTGTTCAGGACCTCAAGTTGGATATCTCTCCCTCGGTGGCCCGGCAGAAGAACAACGCCTCCGCCATCGACACGGCCAGGATCCAGGAGGCATGGGACCTGTTCTGGAACAGGCCCGCGAATCCAAGCGACAACAACATCTACTACGGCGTGTCCGACACCACGAGCACGGCGCCGCATTTCTCCAAAACCGGCGTCTCTACCAAGACCCTGACCAAGAGCAGCGCATGGAGCACAGACCTCACGGCCAACAACCCCGATGCGGTCAAGGTCCTGTCGGACATCGAGAACCTGCAATGGATCAACTTCAACCGGTCGGCGAAGGACCGCATCCTGTACAACGGGCGCATCTACGTCGGCAATGAGACCATCTACCTGGATGTTGGGGATCTGGCGCTCCCCAACGCCACGTTCAAGTATTACAACGAGGACTACCTGTCCGCCACCAGCATTATGACCACCGACATCAACTCCGTGGGCATCTATCTGGACGCGAACGGCAACGGACAGATCGACGGATACTTCAACCAGGAAACCAACTACTTTATCCTTGATGAGTATAAAATAGGCAACCAGACGTATACGCTGGACCAGTTCATCATGTTCCTGGATCCCAACACAGACTATGACGAGACCACCTTTGCCCCGGTGAAGGTGACGATCAACAAGGCGGAGAAGTACGTCCAGTGCTTCGCCAAGGTGTTGTACACCATGACCCCGCGGTCCCTGCTGCCGCCTCCCGGTCTGGATCTGTCCCAGGAGAAGGCGCAGGTCCTGCCGGCCTTCGTCACCAACATCACAGACCCGGACAACTACGCGGAGCTTACCAGAGAGCAGCAGTCCTACCGCTACATCATGAGCGGCCTGAACCAGAGCGCCGCCAACATCAGCGCCGAAAAGACCGGCTACGCCCGCTCCGCGGACAACCACGCCATGTACGGCAGGGAAGCCAACCTCCCGCAGATCGTTGACGTGCCCCTGGGCGGCGACGTCAGCCCGGCGGAGCTCAATGCGGCGGAGGACGGGTATGAGTGGAGTCCTGATTTCCAGGGCAACCTGCTCATCGACTTCGTTGATCCGGAACCCATCACCATTGAACACAGCGAGGCGGGAGACGATATCCCCATCGCGAACTATACCATTGGTGACGACGGCACCATCACGCTGGAGGACGGCGGCGCCGCCAAGCTGAACGGCTATCTGGGCTCCTTCACCGCCAACAGCACCATCACTCTGTGCACGCAGCGGCAGGAGAAGGAATCGCAGGATATCTGGACGGCCAGACACGGCTCCATGACCCTGCTTGCCGATGACAAGGATTCGGGCGTGAAGCCCGAGGCCTCCAACCACTCCAGCCGGGGCACCTACCCCAACTCCAAATACCTCCAGAATATGGACGCCGGCGGCACCACCGACGAGGGCGCCATCGACATGGGAGACTCCCCCAACGAGTTCGACGAGCTGAACATCGACCTGGGAGTGAAGCTGCCCAGCACAGACATCGGCATCACCGACTTCTTCACCATCCTCATGGACGGCTATGAGGTGGGCTTCTGCATCGGCATCCCCCTGGCCAGCGCCAGCTCCAAGGAGGGCGGCAAGAACTTCGTGGACAACATGAAGGACAAGGGTGAAGACTTCGGCAAGATGAAGAACTTCCTCACGAACCGGAAGCCCGGGGATGTGGACGAATCCTACAAGAACGCCACAAAAACCGGAAACGCTCAGCAGCTGAACACCTGCGGCGTGGAGGCCAGCCTGTCTCTCACCATCGCTTTCCTGTTCAAGTACAATTCTGTGGACAACGGCTACTACTTCAGCTCGTTTGCCATTGCCCTGAACGGTTCTGTGGAATTCAAGTACCAGCACCGTCTCAAGCCCGCCCCCATCGTCTATCTGTACGTCAAGGTGGGTGCCGAGCTCGAGCTGGGCACCGGCGCTACGGTGGAGCGGGAGACCGTGGAGGGCGACGCCTGGAAGTATAAGAACAAAGATATTTCCGAGGATAACCCGGTGAACCTGAAGAAGGGCGAGACGCAATACTTTGACGGGCCGCAGTACAAGGCCCAGAACATCACCTTTGACGGCAAGATCGCCATCGTGCTGCAGGAGCAGCAATCCGATGGATGGCATGATGTGAAGGACTCCGTCAAGGGCTACCTGAAATCCGAGGGCAGCGAGCCCATCACAGCGACCCTGGTCATGCAGAGCGCGATGAAGCTTCCCGACAGCAGCAGCAAAGTCTATCGCATCAAGGTCACCGCGCTGGAGAACTCCAAGATCACCGGCATGGTCGAAGTGAAGGACATGTCCACCAAGAGCTACTGGAGCGGCGTCCACATCGAGCCCGAGGTCTTTCTGGAGGTTGGCGGAGGCGTCGGCATCGAGATCCTCAAGTTCGAGCTCTTCATCAAGGTCTCCGTGGGCTGCGCCATGACGCTGGGAGCCTATAACGATGAGAAGGACGATTACGATCCCTTCGAGTTCGAGGAATTCTCCTTCGGTCTGGCGCTGGGCTTCCGGGTGGTCCTGATCGCCATCAACTACGAGATGGATCTGATCGGCTACTCTGTTGACTTTGATCATGAGAAGAAAGTGGGCAGCCACTCCGGCTGGTCCCACAGCTGGCACGCCCTGGGCGATCTGTTCGGCGGCGAGATCGACGAGCTGTCGGTCGTGGACAGCGAGGGCAACTACTACGGTGTGAAGATCACCCTGCCCGGAGACGCCAGCCGCAGCCAGACCATCTATTCCAACGACGACGGAGACGGTCTGTCCACGCTGGCGTACAATGCCGAGGATAAGGAAGTCCCCTTCCAGATGTCCGGCTACGGCAGCTCCGGCAACGCCTTCAAGCTGGCCGACGGTCTGCTCACCGGTTATGCGTATCAGGTGGTCACCGTGGGGGATACCAACTACCTGATCTATACCATCAGCCGGAAGAATGCCCAGCATGCCATGGATAACGCCATGCTGGTGCTCTCCAAGCTGAGGCTGACCAGCTCCACGGGCGCATACGGCCTGGTCAATCCGCTGGACGAGAGCAGCGCCACGCCGTATATCCTGCTGGATACCAGGAAGGAATCCGACAGCAGCACCGCTTTGGTAGATGACGGCGCGGGCGATCTGGACTTCCGGGCCTGGGCCGATCCGGACGGGAAGACCATCCACGCGGCGTGGGTGAGCTATGCGGCGCCGACGAGCATCACTCCCGTGGATCAGCCGGATCCCGCGGTGAATCCCATCCCCGAGCAGGACCTCGGCGGCGGGACCGCGGCGCCGATGGATGAGAGCAACTACAGGCAGTTCACCGCGCCGGCCGTTCCGACCGAGCCGACGGAGACTGCGGAGCCTGCCGTGGTTGCGGAACCGAAGCAGGAGGATTACTACACGGTCATCTCTGCCGAGGACTATGCTGCTTTGAGCGACACGGAAAAAGCGGATTATGCAGCGATCGACAGCGAGGATCCTTCCAAGGGATACTACAAGCCGGGCAGCGAAGCGGCGGCAGACGCGTCTTACGCAGATGTACAGGCGGCATACAGCACCGCCGTTGCGGCATATCAGACATATCAGACAGACCTGACGGCATACGAAACGTACCTGACCGAAAAGGAAGCGTACGATGCCGCAAAGAAGGCCTATGACGGCTTCATGGCCTGGTATGACTACTTCGACTACAGCGACACCGTCCAGTCGATCGGGGCCAATGCGGCAAAGAATACCGTGGTGAAGACTGCGTCCTTCGACGCCTCTCAAACCGTCGAGGGCTTCTCCGAAGCCCGGACCGTCAGCGGCGAGACCGGCTCCATGGTCTATCTCCCCGGCGGACAGGGCGACGGCACCGTGGTCGTCTACGCCAAGGCGCGGCCGATGAGCGCCGTCGAAAAGAATGCGGCCAAGGCGGATTTCACGGCGTACCTGACCAAGATCGGCTACGACCCCACCGGAGCGACGCTCACCGGGGACAACTCCGCGAAGGAAGCCAAGCGGACCGTGGGCAATTACCGCCTGGCGACCCAGGTCGGCATGTGGGACGGCTACGGCAAGGGCACGGACCTGTACGTGTCTGTGAACGGAACGCCCGCCGCGACCCCGCTCTCCCTGGCCGACGGGCAGATTCTGGACAACTTTGAGATCACCAAGATCGATGACACCTACTATCTGGCCTATACGACCAGCGAGTATCAGTACACCGACGGAGCCGGGAGCAAGGTCACAAGCATTGAGGACGCCATCGACCAGGTTGCCATCAAGCGCCTGTTCCTGCGGACCTTCACGGTAAGCGAGGGTGCTGTGACCTGGACCAACCACGGCGGAGACGGCGACGGAAGCAAGGGCGTGCTCCTGCGGACACTGTGCGATTTTGACGAGAACGCCGGGGCCAACGAGGACGGCATCTTCACGGCCGGCGGGCTCATGGTGGGCGACGCCTACAACGATCCCTACTTCGGCAACCTCCAGTTCCTCAACGCCAAACTGGGCGACAGCCTGACCGGGGCAGACGAGAGCTTCTCCCTGTTGGGCGGCCCCGCTTCCGAGAAGTTCCTCCTCTTCGAGATGAACGGCGCTACCTTCGTCATCCGTGAGAGCAGCCTGAAAACCATCGTGGGGAGCGGGCACACGGGCCAGATCATCCCCTTCTTCTCCTACGAGACTGCCAGCAGGATTGACTCGTCGGAGCGTCAGCCCAAAACCACCCATGCCGAGAGCACCGGACGGGCGCAGGCCACCATCGGCGCCGACGGAGACGGCAACCTCGCCGCGGTTTACGTGGCTCCGGTGACCGGCACCAGCAACAACGCCGTCTACATCTCCAAATACGATCCCGTCCTCAACGAGTGGGGCGCGGGCACCATGCTGGCCATGAACCACATGGACGTTTACGAGGCCAGTCTGGAGAACGACTGGACGGCAGACCAGCTGGATCAGGCTTATCTGGGCATGCTGAGCGCGGAGGACATGGGCACTCTGGCGGGCAAAACCGACAAGGGCGGCATGGACCAGTTCACCTTCGGCAGTCTCCAGATCGCGCTGGGCATGACAAAGACAGCGCCGGAGCATCCGGATGAATCCGGCGAGCCCGGCTATACAGACGCGCCCACCAGAAGCACCCTGCTGGTTCTGGCCCAGGGCACTACCAGCTATCTGGAAGAATACATAACGACAGATCACTCGACCACACCGGCGAAGACCAGAAGCTACTTCGGCCGCATGAGCGACGCCGATGCAGCGAACAAGTACAGGAGCGCAGCCGATGACAGCTACTGGAAGAACCGCAAGCCCGGCGTGGGCGTGTACGCCCTGAGCTTCGGCGTCGGCGGCCAGGCCATCGGCGAGGCGTCGCTGACCTTCGCTGACTACGACTTCTCTGCCGGCGCTTACCTCCATCCCAATCTGTCCTTTGTGAACACCGGCGACGTGGGTATCCGCGGGTCGCAGTCTGAGCCCATCATCGTCAGGCTGATCGCCAGCGGAGACGATCTGGCGACAAATGTCGAGCTCGCAAAGTGGGAGATCGTGGAGAACATCGTTCCCGGCCAGAAGGTCAAGCTGTCCGGCGACCTCAAGCTGCCGATGAGCCTGCCGATCGGTACGGTCCTCTTTGCGGCCGTTGCGGAAGACGCAGAATACGCCGCCTTCGCCGCAACGACGGAGACGCTGCTCACCGTGGAGAAGAGGCCGGAGCTGGGCTTCGAGAGCCTGACTATCAAGCCCAAGGACGTGGACAATGCAGGCAACGTGATTCTCAGCGTGAACGGCGTCGTGGGCAACCGAGGCACGGAGACGGCCGGCAATGTCACGCTTCAGTTCAGCTATGACACCGGCAGGAAGAAGTACGAAGGCAGCAGCGACAAGGCGGGAACGCCGATCTTCGCACCGCTGAGTCTCATCGGGAATACCTTGGAGGTCGGTAAGCAGGAGCTGCTGAGCACGCTGTCGGCGCCGGCGCAGAGTCTGGAGGATGGCATTTTCCTCCTGCAGGGCGAAGACGGAAGCGATATTCGGCCGGGCTACTGCAGAACGATCACGGGCACGATCACGGTGAGCCCGGACAAGTTCAGAGCTCTCACCGACAGCCTGAGCATCAATCTGGAGATCTTCAGCGACGCTGATACCTACACCACCGACGACAACGGCCTGCTGGTGGCTGAGCACGGGGACTACAACACCATCGACAATCTGGCCTCCAACCAGATCAAGCACAACACCTTCTTCTCCGTGGCCAGCAAGGTGGTTGTCCCCATGGGCAACACCATGCGCCTGCCTGTGAGCATCACCACCACCACCGGCGCCACCGTGCCTCAGATCGCGGTCACGGAATTCTCTGACACAGATGGCATCAGCCATCTGGGTGTGCTGTACTACCAGCCCGGGACCTATGACGGCAAGGGCAGAGATCAAAACGGCACCCTGGTGCTGGCGCCGTCCTCCACGGGCAACGGCCTGATCCGCATTCAGGACGCCAACACCAGCAGCTTCTTCGATGTGGCCTACACCGTCACCGAGGCGGCCGAGGGCATCAATATCTTCAATGATACGACGCTCTTCACCTTCTACAACGACGCGGACAAGACCGATCAATACGATCCTGAGGCTCTGGCCGGGACCCAGAACTGGTCCTTCCCCAGCGCTGTGGACGAGTGGGGCGTGGATGAAACGGCTCCCTATCTGGATAACCTTGCCCGCGGCAAGGTGGGGACCTGCTTCACCTTCGATACGAAGGCAGAATCCATCGATCTGGTCTTCAACGGCACAGTCAAGGTGGACAGCACCTTCCCCGGCTTCAGCGCCCAGACCATTTCGGCCAATGGCGGCGACGGAAATGAAAGCGGAGAGCATGCCTCCGTCCGCTTCGGCACCAATGGCACCAACTACACCCATACTGTGACTGTCACGGTGCTGAAGGGAGCAGGCAGCAGCGACATGGCAGACTTTGATCGTCTGGTGGAGCATTTCGGCTCCTCCGGCACGCCGCTGCCCGCAGCCGACGCGGCCTCCCCCCACATCTACTGGAGCCGCAGCTTCCCGGACACCGCTTCGATCAACAGCAGCGCGTCCGAGACGGTTCCTCTCACCGCCTTCGTTCTGGACGACGGTCAGCTGGCCTCCGTTATCCTCAACGGAAAGGCCCTTGCGAAGGACGGAGACGCCACGGATGCAAACGGCAATACCATGACGGTCCACAGCGATGGTTACTGGGAGATTCCCCTGACCATCGCCGGGAACGACGACATTGACGGCATCCAGATCTCCGCGACGGATACCGCGGGCAACCGCACCGCCCAGAGCATCACCGTGGACTGGTTCAACACCGTGATCTCCGCGGGCGCGTCGGCGGATAAGCCGGAGCTGACGGCGAAGCTGATGAAGGACGGAGACAGTCCGGTTGAATTGACGGCCGGCGTGCCCTTTACGAAAACCGACACGGCCTACATCGCCGCGGAAGCCGCGAAGTCGCCCGCCACCCTCAGCGGAGACGTCGAGGTCACCACGGATTATATCAGTGTTGATACGGATCCTGCCACCGGAGAACCCTCCGGACAGGGGCTGAGTGCAGTACCCGTATCTGCCGACGGGGAGGGCAGGTTCCCCGTGTCGAACAACGGCTGGTATCTGGTCACGGCCAAGAACCCCGCGCCCTATGAAGACCAGTGGACTGCTGCGATGCTGCATATGGGCCGGATCGATATTGACGCGCCTGTGGTCGTGCTGGCACCGAGCGCGAGCAGTCCGCAGTCTGAAAACGCTCCGGTGGTTCTGGACTGGTCGGTGACAAAGAAGAACACCGGCACCGTCCGCAATACCATCCAATCCGTAACGATCAATGGAGCGCCGATGACCATTGCCGGCAACCAGACTGCGGTCTCGGGCAGCTTCCAGACCGTCTTCGGCGGAGAGTATGTTGCCTATGCCAGGGATACCGCGGGCAACGACAACTCTGCTGCCTACATCTTGAATGACGTGCCCATCCGTCTGGCCGGCGGCAAAACGGAGAGCGATCTGTTCGCGGTCCGGAACGCCGGTATGGACGGCGGCGGCAGCAAGGCCAACGGTTCCGTTGTTATCAGCAGCGACGTGACCGCCGTTCTGGTGGGCGGCACCTACCTCAACACGCTGTCCGCTGATGATAAGGCCGCGGGGAACTACGTCGGCAGCTATGAGTGGAATCTGGTCAAGGCCGACGAGCCCGTTACGGGCGAGGCGCTGACCGCCCTGCTCTCCGGCGATGGCTGGACTACGGTCGAGACCATCAGCGCTCTGGAACCCGGCCGTTATGTTCTCTACTTCCGCGACAGGCAGGATAGTACAAATGACAAGACGGTGGCCGCCTTCGTCCTGACGTTGGGCGACGAGACCATTACAGTGACTGCCGACGCTTATGTGGATGAGAACAGCCGGAGCGTGCACGGTATAGACTGGGCTGTTGCGAAGGGTGAGGGTGCGATCCAACCCATCACCTCCGTCACCGTCAACGGCTATACGGTCTACACCGGGAATACCGACAAGGACACCCATGCCTCCGGCAGCTTCCCTGTGTATTACGCCGGTGAGTATCGGGTGGAAGCTACGGACGGGACCAACACCTCCGGCAGGACCGTCACGATCGAACCCGACGTTGCGCCTATTCTGGTCATCGGCGGCAAGACGACCTATGTGGACGATCCGCTGACCGTGACAGACGACACCGCCGCTCTGGTGACGATCCGCAATGCGTGGAATCAGGAGGGGAACAACGGCAGCCTTACCATCGACCCCAGCCTCCTGGTCGGCGGTCAGTATGACCGGACCGCCTCCAGCCCGCAGTCGAATGCTTACAAGGGCAGCTATGAGTGGACCCTGTACAGCCTGGAAAACTTTGACCGGGAAGCGAAAGTGGCGGAGCTCACCCAGACCTGGCTGGAGGGACACCCCGACATCACCAATGCGGCGGACATCCCCGAAGAGGAGCTGGATGCGATCAAAGCTGAGGCCGACCGGCTGCAGCAGGAATTGGAGGGGATCGAAGTCGGCGGAGATCGGAACGTCTATGAAAACCTGACTGCCGGTACATACAGGCTGGTGGTCAGGGATAAGCTGAACCCGACAAGCAGGAACGCCCTCACGGTTTCCTTTGTGGTAGCGAACGACGCCATCGGCATCGCAGCCGCAAGCGTCAGCGCCAGCAGCTTCAGCGCAGGGAACGGTCAGGTCACCGTCACCGCTTCCGGCGGTTACGGGTATGGCCGTACCTATGAGTTCATCCTCCGTCCCATCGGAGAAGAGAATGCGACGGTGGAGATCCCGGCCCTTACCGGGGCGCTGGATCCGAACAAGTATCCCGATCAGGCGGCTCCTGTATGGCTGCCGGCCACCATGGTTCCCGGCACGGCGCCCAATTTCCATGTGTTCACCGACCTGCCTGCCGGCTGGTATCAGGTTGCGGTACGGCCCATGCTGAGCGTGACGCTGGATGAAATGGCAGAGCTGTCCGAAAAGTACGACGCCTATTCCAAGGCGCTGACCGCTCTGAATGCGGCAAAGGCTGCCAACGAGGACGCCGCCAGGAACGCCGCGGTGGATGCGCAGATCCGTGACATCGGTTGGGCGCTGATCAGCTGGCGGAATGCCAGAGACGATGATAAGGCGGCGGCCTGGACTGCGTATCTGAACGCATTTGACAGCGGCGCAGCAGCACTGGCGCCTGCAGTGAAAACCGCGTTTGAGGCTTGGCGCGACGCCGGCTTTGCCAGAGGCGGTGCGAAAGATGCATACGACGACGCAGTAGAGGCATATGTGACGGAACAGGTGAATGCCAAAGCCCTTGCGGAGCTGGCCGCGGCTGAGGCTGCCTACCTTCCTGTCAAGGATCCCTATGAAACGCTGCTGCATTCCCTGCAAAACAGGGCCGGCAGCTACTACGCAGATGAGAATTCCCAGTACTGGGCCAATGCGGCGACCACTGCAATCTTTGTGGGCTATCGCAGCGCCTCTGCCGCTCCGGAAGCAGCAGAGATTCTGCCTGAAGACCTTACGTATCCCGACGAGCACACGGTAATCGTGAGCTTCACCGAGGAAAAGCCGGTTCTCAGCAGCGATGCCGAGCAGAAGCTCATCAGGGATAACTCCGCGAGGGACGTTGTGGCGATCAGCCCCACCATGAAGGTGCTGATCCCCAAGGGGACGCTTTCCGCCGGAGACGATGTGAGCCGGATGCTCATGCCCTTTGCCGAGCTGCCTGCGAACGAGGAAAGCGGCAATGTGGTCCTCTGGACCGGCAGCAGCGGAAAATCCGAACTGGTGGCCTGGAGCTATGTGGATTCCGGCGTCGTGGCGTACATCGCATCCCGGCCGGGCAGCTACAGCATCATCAGCAATGTCGTGGAGTTTGCCGACGTGCCCGAATCCTTCTGGGGTCACGGTGAGATCGGGTTCACTGCCGCCCGCGCCATGTTCGGCGGCGTGGGTGAAGGAAGATTCGACCCCGACGGCACAATGACCCGCGCGATGTTTGTTACGGTCCTGGGCCGTATGAACGGGGTGGATACCGGCAGGTATACCTCAGCTGTGTTTGGCGATGTGGCTCCCAACGCCTGGTATGGTCCTTATGTGGCCTGGGCTGCGGAGCAGGGGATCGTCAACGGTGTGGGCGAGGGACGCTTTGATCCCGACAGCCCCGTGACCAGAGAGCAGCTCTGCACCATCCTCTGCCGTTATCTGGATAACCTCGGCCTGGCTCTGCCCAAGGTCAAAGCTCCCGCCGCCTTCCCGGACGCCGACCGGATCAGCGACTGGAGCGCCGACTCCGTGAGCCGGTTCCAGCAGTCCACCATCGTGCAGGGAGACGAAAAGGGCTTCTTCAATCCTCAGAAGAGCGCTTCCCGCGCGGAGGCTGCGGCGATCTACGCACGGACGATCAAAGCGGTGCTGACGGAGCTGCCCAAAGATTCCGGGACCCCGTGATCCCGTAATAAAAACCAACGAACGATTATTGAAGTCTGGCAGAAACAGACGCCCAAAACCCGCCCCTTCCGGGGCGGGATTTGGACGTTCCGGGCAACTGCCTGCAGAAGCCATGCGCAAGTGTCAAGCGCAGGGAGGAGAACTGCGATGCGGATCAAGCAAATACTCGCGTGGATCGTCAGCCTGGCCTGCCTGGCTGCGCTTCCGACGGCGGCAAACGCCGCCGACAGTGAGCCTCAGGGAACGGGACGTTATCTGCTCTATCTCTCAGATGATTATGAAGCGGCAGATGACAGGCTCATCGCCGTACCCTATGCCGAAGGATACTACACAGCAGATTCGTTGTCAGACGTTCTGCCCCTGATGGCAGAGGGCGCCGTGGATCTGCTGGTGCGCAATGAAGAGCTGGAACTGCTGGACGCGCCGAATGATCCGGCGCTGAGCAGTCAATGGTATCTGGAAGCTCTTGGAATGAATGAGCTGTGGGACAGACCGTACACCGGGGAAGGCGTTACCGTAGCGGTAATTGATTCCGGGCTTTACAGCGAGCACGAGGAGTTTGCCGATACCTCTGTCACAGGACACAATTTTCTGGGTTCCGGGGACCAGCCGGACGCCTATGGGGACGATTCCGGACACGGCACTTTGGTTGCAGCCGTTCTGGCGGCCGGGCGGAATAACGGAGTGGGCGGCGCCGGACTTACCCCGCAGGTCTCGGTAATGGCCCTGCGCTGTTTCTCTTCCAGCTCCGGCAGCGCCAATTCCGGCAGCGGTTCTTTGGATACGGTCCTCTCCGCCATCGGCTGGGCCATCGAGAATCATGCCGATGTGATCAACATGAGTCTGGGCGGTACCAACACAAGCTTTCAGGCAATGGAACCGATCCTGAAAGAGGCCGCAGACGCCGGGATCCTGACAATAGCCGCTGTTGGAAACAAGGGTGGAACAGCACTGTTTTATCCTGCTGCCTTTGACTGCGTTACCGGCGTGAGCTGGACGGACAGGAACGACGAGATTTCCTCCGGTTCACAGCACAACAGCAGCGTCTATATTTCCGCTCCCGGCAGCGATATCTATGGCCCGGGCATCCAGTCCGCCAGCGCATATCGCAGCGATTCCGGGACCTCCTTTTCAACGCCCATGGTTTCCGCCATGGCTGTGATCGCCAAGCAGGTTGACAAAGAGATCAGCCATGACGGCTTTCAGGAGCTTCTGCGTCTGAGCGCGCGGGACAAGGGCGACGAGGGATGGGATGAGTATTACGGCTACGGCGTGCTCAGCGCCGACGCCTTCGTGACAGCTTTGGAGGCTCCGCAGCCCATTGTCTACCGCTGCGGGGACGGGACCGCGGCAACGGAGACCTGGCCGCAGACTTATCAGATCGGCCATGGAGCGGACGTCATACTGCCCGGCGCGGATGCGGTGACGCTGGAAGGCGGCGCCTTTGCCGGATGGTACCTGAGTGAGGAATGCATCGGCTTGCCCGTGACTTCGATTCCAGCCGGAAGTGTGGGTGAGGTCACGCTCTATGCAAAGTGGGAGCCTGCTGCGGCAGTCCGGGAGATCAGCGGACTGACCGTGCGGGGTGCAGCCGCCCAAAAAACGGGATCGGAAGAGCCGGACGCCCCCGACTGGACCGTCCTCCTGCCCGGGGAACAGAGAGAGACTGAATTGACAGCGGACGATGTTGTTCTGTTTTTTGAGAATGGAGAGAGCGAGCCGGCCGATGCGCTGATTCCACAGGAGGGAGCAGACGGCCTGTGGCAGGTGAATACCATAGGCGAAAGTCAGACATTGCAGGTGAGCTATTCCGACTATGCGACCCCGGTTCCGATCCAGTCCGACAGAACGGGGACAGCCGCGCCTGCCTCTGAAGACGGCGAGACCCCTGCCGTTCCCTTTGCGGCGCTCCTGACCGAGGTGTTCAGCGGAGCAGGCGAGGATACCATCTACTGTGTCGAGGTGCCGGACGGTGCAGGAAGCGCTGATATTCGGGAGGGAACGCTTCGCTATGTTCCCGCCGCCGCCGATGCAGGGGGGACAGTCTCTTTGACGGTGCGTGCGGAAAATCCGGATGGGTTTTCCGGCGGGGCCGTGACTGTCGCGATTGCGGTGGAAGAGATCCCGCCCAGCGACAGCCGGCTGTTGACCCGGTCCGTCGTATATCATTTGGACGAAGACACAGAAGACTGTCAGGTCTGCCTGCTTCCCTATGGCAATACCCTGCTGGAAGTGTCCTGCGGAACGACGCCGCTGCAGCCGGAAACGGACTATTTCCTTTCCCCGCAGGCGGAGCCGGATGGGCAGATCACGTGTGTTCTCAGCAGAAGCTGGCTTCTTGCGCAGGAAGCGGGGGAGTATTTCCTGACCTTTACCTTTGACAACGGGCGGACGGAAGCGGGGAAGGCCCTGCCGCTGCCGCTGACGATCCAGGCCGCAGTACAGACATACACCGTCGCGTTTTATTCCGATGAAACGCTGTTCGAGACAATGATCTTCGAAAGCGGCGAACCCCTTTCACTTCCGTCGGATACCCCGCAGAAGACGGGATATACCTTTGACGGTTGGTATACGGCACAGACCGGAGGACAGGCGGCTTCGGCCGGAGCGCCGGTTACAGCGGATGCCGCCTGTTACGCCCGCTGGATCAGGATCGATCAGACGGACGCGGGCGGCGGCGGTTCGTCTGGCGGAGGCGGTTCGTCTGGCGGAGGCGGTTCGTCTGGCGGAGGCGGTTCGTCTGGCGGCGGCGGTTCGTCCGGCGGCGGAGGCGCTCCGGCTGCGGAAACGCCCGAAGTTGAAGAAACGGCAGAGCCGGATCCTGTCGAAGAGGAGAAAACGCCTCCTGCCGGAAAGACATTTCTGGACGTGCCCGCGGACGCCTACTACGCCGCTGCTGTGGCATGGGCGGCGGAGCGGGGCATTGCCAGAGGAAAGGACGAGTTTCTCTTTGCTCCTTCGGATACCTGTACAAGGGCGGAAATGGTGACCTTCCTCTGGCGGGCTGCCGGGGAACCCGTATCCTCAGCAGACAATCCGTTTACTGACGTCAGCAGGGATGCGTATTATTATCCGGCTGTGCTCTGGGCCGTGGAGAGAGGGATCACGAACGGGACGGGCGGCGCGCGGTTTTCACCCGATGCGCTCGTCACCCGCGGTCAGGTCGTGACCTTCCTTTACCGCTTTTCCGGTATGGAACGGGCGGAGGGCGAGCTCCCGTTTTCCGATGTGGCGAGCAGCGCATACTACTGCGCCGCGGTCTTGTGGGCGGCGGCCAATGGCATCGCCCAGGGCACCACGGCCTCTGCGTTCTCTCCCGACGCCGATTGTCTGAGAGCTCAGATCGTGACGTTCCTCTACCGATATTTTGAAGGACGGCATATACAGCCGGTTTTGATTGACCGGCAGAGCAGTTCCGTTGCCCGGGATATTTCCGTGACCCTGTCCTGCGGCCGCTATGCCCCCGAATTCCCGAAAGCTCTTGAAATCGCCCGTACGGGTGTGTTATGATAAAAACGGCATAGAGGATTGCCGTTACTTTGAATCCGAAGTCATTGATTACGAGGGAGGACCGGAACATGCTACATTCTTTCACACGCAACCACAACGATCTGTCCACAGAGGCCGGTTTCCAGTTCGAGTTCTTCTGCGACTGCTGCGGGAACGGCTTCAAGAGCACCTTCCAGCCGTCGAGCACCTACGGTCAGCGCCAGAGATCGGAGCGCTTCGGACGGATGGCGTCTTCGCTGGGCGGTCTGCTGGGCGGCAAGGCAAACGATCTGGGCTGGGCGCTGGAGCGCGGGAGCAGCTTCTTGGGCGAACGTTTCGGCGACCGTTCTCCCGAGTGGAGAAAAGAGTATGAGCAGGCGTTCGACGAGGCGCAGGCGGAGGTCCGTCCGCAGTTTATGAAGTGCCCGGCCTGCAACAAGTGGGTCTGCCCCGATTGCTGGAATGAGGACGACGGACTGTGCACCGACTGTGCGCCGCGCGAGGCCGGCTATGTGGCGCAGGCGCGTTCCCGCGCCATGCGCCGGAACATCGACGAGACGGCGGACGCCGCGACGGTCTGGCAGGGCAAGATCGAGACGCGCACGACGGTCTGCCCGCAGTGCGGCAAGCCGGCCGGAAACGGCAAGTTCTGCAACAACTGCGGCGCGCCGCTCGGCACGCAGCGCTGCCCCAACTGCGGCGCGGAGGTGGCGCTCGGCCTGAAATTCTGCGGCGAATGCGGATCTTCCATGCAGAAGAGCGGCAAGTGCCCGAGCTGCGGCTTTGAGAACGAGCCGGGCATCAAGTTCTGCGGCAACTGCGGCACCAGACTCTGATGAAATACACGGGACGCGCGTTCGGACAGGACGCGGAGCTCTCCCTCGAGCGGGAAGGCGTCCGCCTCGGCAGCCGCTTTCTGGACTTTGCGGACGTCAAGACCATCCGTCCGATCAATCATCGGGTGCTGATCGACACGCTCGACGGGGAGGAGATCGAAATCTCCATGCTCGGCTTTTCCTACGACGGGTTCTGGGAGGAGCTGATGGAGCTCTACGGCAGGCGGAGCCTGGAGGCCCTGTTTGTGGAGGAAAAGCAGCTCATGCTCTCAGAGGGCGAGTACCAGACGCCGCACGGGAGCGGACGGGCAAAGATCGCGCTCTATGAGGACGCCGTGTGCATCCTGCCGCAGACCTGCCGCGCCGTGCGTATCCCGCTCTGCTTCGCGGAGGAACTGCGTCTCGACGGCTACCAGATGCATATTCAGCTCAGGACCGGCGCGCGCTTCATGGTCGGCCGCATGGGATTCGACACGAAGCCCTTTGCCGAGCGCGCGCAGCAGGCTGCCGACCGCGTGAAGAAGGCGCGCGCCAGGGCGCTGGAGGCGCTGGGCGTGCAGCCGCCCTTCACGCACAAGGGGCTGCTGCGCACCGCGCAGCCGGAGCAGTACTGGCAGGCGGCGTTTGGAAACGGCGTCTGCGCGGTGGAGCTTGCCACGGGCGGCGACGCCGCGACCTATCTCTATCGCTTTTCGGAGAACGGAGAGGTGTTCCTGCGCCAGCTTGAGATGGCGATGGAGGCGATGGGTCCGCACCGGGAGATCATCTACTGGTCGGGGGAACAGCTGCAGGCAAGACCGCTTTACAGGATGGCTGTACAGCGGAGCGAGGCGGTCCTGTTCCTGCGGGAACGCTCGGCGGGCAGGCTGATCCACAACGCCACTCACGAGCAGCGGCTGCAGGCGTTTCTGAGCTGAACCAGCCGAAGAAAAACGGCGGCGCTCCGGCGCATCCGCTCTCTATTTCATACAATAAAACGGCTCGGAATTGCTGAAATTCCGAGCCGTTTTCATCGTTATGCAATTAGATCACATAGTCGTTTCCCCGCATCTTCGCCTGCTGATCCAGAATATCCTGCAGGGTGATGGAGTCAAGGTACTCGTTGATGACCTTGTCCAGCCCCTGCCAGATGGGGAGCGTGGCGCAGTCCGCCTGACGGGCGCAGGGATTCTCCTGACTTTCGAGGCAGGCGACCGGAGCGAGCGAACCCTCCGTCGCGCGCAGGATATCGCCCAGCGTGTACTCCTTCGGCGGGCGCAGAAGGCGGTATCCGCCCTGATAGCCGCGGATGGTCTGGAGCATGTTCGCCCGGTTCAGGATGGGGATGATCTGCTCCAGATACTTTTTCGAGATGTCCTGCCGCTGCGCGACGTCTTTGAGGGGAACATGGCCGCTTTCCTGATGCTCCGCGAGATCCAGCATCAAACGCAGCGCATAACGCCCTCGTGTGGAAATCATCATATGCAGCACCTCCGTGCCTGTTCGCGCCAGCTCCTTCCGGCGCGAACGGCGGGAAGAAGCAAATACCTGTGTTTACTATGTTTTTTTCAGTATACAGCAGCGGCGGCAAAAACGCAAGTACAAGTAATAAAAAGTGGCTGCAATACGGCCCGCTGCCCGCTGCTTTTGTGCGATAGTGCCAACCGGAGCGGCGGTTTGCCTGCCGGATCGCAAAAAACCGACGAATCTTATAAAACCTATTGACACGATATGAATAGTGTGCTATGCTGTGCACAACAAAGGAGGAGCTGAACCGACCGGCGCACGCGGTATGACGCAGGGAAGCGCCCGGAGTCCGTTCAGCGGCTGTCCGGAAGACAAAAGAAAGGCGGAGAGCGCATGAACAACGATTTTCAGCGGCTGCTGCGCGCCAATTATCGAAACGGGCGAATGTGTGCCTGACGCATGGGAGGACCCGAAAGCCGCGGCAACACATTGAAAAAATAAGAAATGAGGTAGGTATCATGCCGAACTATAAATTTGAAACGCTTCAGCTCCATGTCGGTCAGGAGAAGCCCGATCCCGCGTCCGACGCCCGCGCGGTGCCGATCTACGCGACCACCAGCTACGTTTTCCACAACGCCGAGCACGCTGCGGCGCGCTTTGGGCTTGCCGACGCCGGCAACATCTATGGCCGTCTGACCAATTCCACGCAGGGTGTGTTTGAGGACCGCATCGCGGCGCTCGAGGGCGGCGTCGCCGGTCTGGCGGTTGCCTCCGGCGCGGCGGCAATCACCTATACCATTCAGGCGCTGGCGACCAAAGGCGAGCACATCGTTGCCCAGAAGACCATCTACGGCGGCTCGGAGAATCTGCTGGCGCACACCCTGCCGCTTTACGGCATCGACACTTCGTTCGTCAACATCCACGATCTTGTCGAGGTGACCGCCGCGATCCGGCCCAATACCAAGGCGATCTACATCGAGACCCTCGGCAACCCGAACAGCGACATCCCCGATATCGACGCGCTGGCGGAGATCGCGCACAGCCACGGCATTCCGCTGGTCATCGACAACACCTTCGGCACGCCGTACCTCATCCGCCCGATCGAGCACGGCGCGGACATCGTCGTCCACAGCGCGACAAAGTTCATCGGCGGTCACGGCACGACGCTCGGCGGCGTGATCGTGGACGGCGGCACCTTTGACTGGGCCGCGAGCGGCCGCTATCCGTGGATCAGCGAGCCGAATCCGAGCTATCACGGCGTAAAGTTTACCGAGGCGGCGGGCAAGGCCGCGTTTGCGACCTACATCCGCGCGATCCTGCTGCGCGACACCGGCGCGTGCATCTCGCCGTTCGCCGCGTTCCTGCTGCTGCAGGGCACCGAGACGCTCTCCCTCCGCCTGGAGCGCCACGCGGAGAACACGAAGAAGGTCATCGAATTCCTCCGGAACCACCCGCAGGTCGAGAAGGTAAATCACCCGTCCCTGCCCGACCATCCGGATCACGCGCTGTATGAGAAGTATTTCCCGAACGGCGGCGCGTCGATCTTCACGTTCGACATCAAGGGCGGGCAGAAGGAGGCGTATCGGTTCATCGACGGCCTTGAGATCTTCTCGCTGCTGGCGAACGTGGCGGACGTGAAGAGCCTTGTGATCCATCCGGCGAGCACGACGCACTCTCAGCTGACCACAGAGGAGCTGGAGGGCGCGGGCATCCATCCGAACACGATCCGCCTGTCCATCGGCACGGAGCACATCGACGACATCATTGCCGACCTCGAAAAGGGATTTGCGGCGGTGCAGTAAGCCCTGCGGCGGCGCAGCGGCAAAAGGCGTTTCTGCTGCGGCAGAAAACAAAAGACATGTAAAGCGGTTCCGCCTGCGGGATGATACCGTGAGTGCCGACGGGCAGAGGCCGGATTTCGGGACGCAGCTGTCTGACTTCCGGCGGGAACAGGCGTATATTATCTATTGACAGACAGGGAATATCAATTATACTTAACTATAGTTAGAAAGGGTATGCGATATGGCTAGACTGTTTACTTCCGCCGATCAGCTGATCGGCAAGACTCCGCTTCTGGAGCTGACCCACATCGAGAAGAAGGAGGGCCTGAAGGCCACCGTTCTCGCGAAGCTGGAATACCTCAACCCCGCCGGCAGCGTCAAGGACCGTATCGCCAAGGCGATGATCGACGATGCCGAGGCGAGCGGGAAGCTCAAGCCGGGTGCGACCATCATCGAGCCGACCTCCGGCAACACGGGCATCGGCCTTGCGGCAGTCGCCGCGGCGAAGGGCTACCGCATCATCATCGTGATGCCGGAGACCATGTCGGTCGAGCGCCGTCAGCTGATGAAGGCCTACGGCGCGGAGCTGGTGCTGACCGAGGGCGCGAAGGGCATGAAGGGCGCCATCGCCAGGGCGGAGGAACTGGCGGCGGAGACGCCGAACAGCTTCATCCCCGGGCAGTTCGTCAATCCTGCCAATCCCAGGGCGCATCGGGAGACGACCGGCCCGGAGATCTGGGAGGATACGGACGGAGCGGTGGACATCTTCGTTGCGGGCGTCGGCACGGGCGGAACGCTGACGGGCGTCGGCGAGTATCTGAAGGCGAAGAACCCGAACGTCAGGATCGTTGCGGTGGAGCCTGCGGATTCTCCGGTGCTGAGCAAGGGCGTCGCGGGAGCGCATAAGATCCAGGGCATCGGCGCGGGCTTTGTCCCCGATGTGCTGAACACGAAGATCTACGACGAGATCATCCCCGTCGCGAACGAGGACGCCTTTGCCGCGGGCAAGCAGATCGGCAAGGCGGAGGGCGTGCTGGTCGGGATCTCCTCCGGCGCGGCGGCCTGGGCGGCGATCCAGCTGGCGAAGCGTCCCGAGAACGAGGGGAAAACCATCGTCGCGCTTTTGCCGGACACCGGCGACCGTTACCTTTCCACGGCACTGTTCGCGGACTGATCGGATCAGAAACGAAAAAACCTTTTGCCGGCACAAAAATCATAACGCCGACGCCCGATTGATTTGGGCGCCGGCGTTGCGGCGTGTTCGACCGTCCCGCGTTTCTCCTGCCGGGAACGGGCCATACTGAAGTGAGGGAGTGGCTGCCATGAAATACATCATCCACGAGGACGGCGCATTTGACATCCTCGGCGCGCACATCCGCCTGCGCGGATGCTATCCGGAGGCGGATGGCCGCGCGCTGCGTCCCGTCCGGGTCGAGACCGTGGAGAGCGGGATCGTCTACCGCCTCCCGCGGGGCAGCGTCAGGCTCCGCTTCCGGACGGATGCGGAGGGCCGCATCGCCGTCGAATGCACTTGCGTCGGGCTCGGCGGCGTCCACGACGTCGCGCCGATCGGCGCCGCTGCGGTGGAGGGCGCGGAGCGCGTGTTCGTGCAGGGCTTCGGCATGGAGGGACCGTCCGGCGACTTCGCGCTGACGGACAACGCGCCGGTCTCCCACGGCCTGACCGCGCTTTACACGCGCGGGAGCGTGCTGCTGGTCTACGCGGAAGATCACAGAAAGTACGGCGCGGCGTTTCGGGTGGAGACGCGCGCGGGCCTGTTCGGCGGGGACGCCGTATTCTCGGGCGGCTTCAACCTGGAGGGCCTTGCGGGAGAGGAGTCTGCGCTGCCGGAGCTTTGGCTGGAGGAGGCGTCCGACCTTGCGGGAGGTCTTCGCCGCTGCGCTGAACGGATCGCGGCGGCGATGGACGCTCGCCGCGCGCTGCCGCCCGCATTTTTCTGGTCGAGCTGGTACCACGCATATCAGACGATGGATCAGGCCATGCTGGAGGAGACGCTTGCGGGTATTCGCACCGTCGGGGTTCCGTTCCGATATGTCGAGCTGGACGCCGGCTATACGCCGAGCATCGGCGACTGGCTGACGCCGAACCGCCGCTGGCCCGGCGGACTGCAAAAGGCCGCCGAGACTATCCGCGCCGCCGGGTTCCTGCCGGGCGTCTGGGTTGCGCCGTTCATCGTGGGCGACCGATCCCGGCTCTATCGCGAGCATCCGGACTGGGTGCTGCACGATTTGGACGGCAGGCCCGTCGTGCAGCTGCGCAGCTATACGGAGCCGAAGCTCTGGGGCAATCCGGACTGCGACTACTATGTGCTGGATACCAGCCATCCCGACGCGCTGCGCGCGATCGGGGAAGTGTTCCGGACGCTCAGGAGCTGGGGCTTCTCCCTTTTCAAAACAGACTTCATGCTCTGGAACATGCACGACAGCTCCGCCGTGCGCCGGCATGATCCGACGCTCACCTCCGTGGAGATCCTGCGAAGGACGCTCGCGGTCATCCGCGGCGCCATCGGGGAGGACAGCTATCTGCTGGGCTGCATCGCGCCGTTCCTGCCGTTTGTCGGCTATGCGGACGGGATGCGCCTCGCGGGCGACTGCGGCGCGCAGTGGGCGGAGCCGTTCGGCCCGGTGAACATGCTGCGGGAGCTGCCCTGCGACAGCTATTTCAACCATGTGTTCTGGCAAAACGATCCGGACGCCATGCTGCTGCGTGACTTCGACACGATGCTGACGCCGCGGGAGGCGCGGAGCCTCGCGCTGCTGCAGGCCCTGTCCGGCGGCGTGGTCAGCACCTCCGACCCGGTGCATCGGATGGGGGAGGACCGCAAGCGCCTGCTGCGTCTGGTCGAGCCAGGGGACGCCGTCACGCCGAGCTTCCCGTATTTCGGCTCGGAGCGGCGGGAGCTGGTGCTGACGCATCGGCTCGCGCAGGGGAACCTGCTCTTTGTGATGAACCCGACGGATGCGCCGCTGACGGTGTGCTGCCGCCTGAGCGAGCTGTTTGGGGAAGGGAACTGGTATCAGTCCCGCTACGACTGGGAAAGCGACGCCGTCGCCCCGGTACGGGACGATGTATTTGCCGAAACCCTCGCTCCGCACGACGCGGCGCTGGTGTTTGTCACGCGCGAGGCGCTGCGGAAAAAACCGGACAATCTCTGGAGCTGGTAACGCGGAGGAATGGGACGTTTCGTCCTTCAATAACAGATGCACGATACATATATAATGCGCATTTAGATTACGAATTTGCGAATTTGTTTATTCAAAAAAGAGGGGCTTTGTCGTAAAATGATCAAAGAACAGACGACGGAAGAGCTGATTTTGGGCTCCTTTTACGAGCTGCTGCAGGAAAAACCCTACGAAAAGATCAGCATCAGGGATATCACCCGCAACTGCAGCATCGCAAACCGCACGTTCTACCTGCACTTTCGGGATAAGCAGGAGCTGATGGAGTGGTCCTTTCTCCATGTGCTCGATGAGTATTACGAGAAGAACCGCTTCGGACTGACGCTCCATCAATGGCTGCGGTTCAACGCCGAGACCATAAGCGGGCAGCAGTTCTATCTCCGGCGCTTTGCCGAATATCGCGGGCAGAACAACCTGCTCTACGTGCTCCGCGAGTCGTTGACGGAGCGGTATGCCCGCCTGCTGCGGGAGGTCTATCACGCCGAGGACACGAAAGAGCTGCGGGACGCGACCGCGTTTTTCGTCGGCGGGATCGTCTGTTATATAGACCGTATGCTGCTGCTTGCGCAGATGCCGGCGCCCGAAGAGTGCGTTTGGCTTTTCGAGGCTTGCATGCCCGCGTGCATCAGGACCTGCGTCGGCGGGTAGCGCGCGGAAGCGCGAGACCCGTCCTGCATACGGCCGCACCGGTGCGCTCGGCTGCGCTTCATTATTTTGTTCCCCCATGTAAAAGTTTCAAATAAAAAGGAGGATCATTAAATGAAAAAGCTTTTAGCGGGGATTTTAGCACTTTGCATGCTGCTGGCCATGACGGCCTGCGCCGGCAACACGCCTGCGCCTGCTCCGGCTCCGGCTCCGGCGCCCAGCACCACGCCTGCCCCCAGCACCACCCCCGAGCCTGCCCCTGCCCCGGCGGAGAAGGTTTCCTTCACCATCTTCAACTCCAAGAATGAGATCCAGGAACTCATGGAAGACATTGCTGCGAAGTACAGCGCGGAGAACAACGTGGACATTGAAGTCTACTATTCGCAGGATACCGTCGCGGCGCACCTTGCCACGCGTTATGCGGCCAAGGATCCCTATACGATCAACATGGTCGACGCGAAGGACGTCTATACCCTCGGCGCGGAGTACGGCTATGACCTGACCGGTCAGGATTGGGTTGCCGACACCGATTATGCCATCAGCGCCGGCGGCAAGGTCCTCGGCTTCCCCGTCTGCATTGAGGCGCGCGGCATCCTCTACAACGCGGACGCCATCAAGGCCACGCTGGGCGAGGACTTCGATCCCGACAAGATCACCAATCTGGACGAGTTCAAGGCGTTCCTCGATCGTATGGTCGCGGGCGGTATGGCTGCCCCCACCGGCATCCTGAAGCCCGACTGGTCCCTCGCGGCTCACTATCTGCAGCACGTCTATGAGGAGCGCGCGGACGTTGAGGGCTTCGTGCAGGATCTCTACGCCGGCAAGGTCGACCTCATGCAGGACGAGAAGTTCAACGCCATGATGGACACCTTCGATGTGCTCAAGCAGTACAACAAGTTCAAGGCCGGCCCGATCTCCGTCGAGGACGATCAGGTACATCAGGCGCTCTCCGAAGGTCAGGATGCCTTCCAGTTCGGCGGCTGCTGGGAGTGGAACGACATTCTGGACTATGATTACACCGGCAACATCGGCATCATGCCCATCCCGCAGAACATGCAGGACGACTTCACCGGCAAGATCGTTGTCTTCGGCGCCAAGTACTTCTATGTTGACAACAGCGCTGCCACTTCGGATGCTCAGCGCGAGGCTGCCTGCAAGTTCCTGAGCTGGCTGGCTCTGAGCCCCGAGGGCGCGGAGTTCATCAGCGCGGAGTGCGGCATGATCTCCCCGTTCAAGAGCAACACCGTTCCCTGCACCAACGACATCGGTATCTCCGTCAAGAAGTATGCTGACGCGGGTCTGTCGATCACCAGCTATGACTACGATCCCGACGACCACTATTCCAAGCTCGGCGCCGAGATGCAGCGTTATCTGGCCGATCAGTGCACCCGTCAGGAGCTGGCGGACGCCATCGAGAACTACTGGGCGACTGTGACGCCGGTCCAGCACTAAGCGCACAGGCTGTCCGGCAAGTCTGAACTTCACACGGGGGGATCGTGATCTCCCCGCACCCATGAAGCACCCCGCTCCCGCCACGGGAGCGGGGTGCGTTTCGCTTCCGCTGCCGTCCTGCCGGAAAAAATTTTTCCGCGGACCCCAAAATCCGATCGCGCCGCTCCGAATCATATAGCAGAGAGGCAAATCTCCGCAAATGATCCGATCATGCGTTCAGAGTGCAGAGCAAAGGAACGGAATTTTCCGCAAAAACGCTGAGAAGCTGCCTTGACGGCGGTCGGAGCAGGGGCGCATGAGCGGTACGCACGGGCAAAAGGTTGAAGCAGCGATCCTCCTGAAACAGATATTCCCCCATGATGGCAGGCGGCGAAATTTTTTCGCCGCCTGCCATTTGTTCTGCCGACAGGTCCGCGCCTCTGCCGCGGAGGCGGGTATGGCAGGCCAGGCCCGCTCAGAGCCTGCCCGCAGACGGAGGATTTGCCCGCGCATTTCATGAAAAAGACGGCAAACGCCGCTTTTCATGTTGGGATCGGTGTGTTACAATTCGAACGGAACAGCCGTTGTCGGCACGCGCGGGGATCGGATCGATGGGTTTCCGCTTCGTTTCGGAAGGAGAGAGCGACATGGGATACAGGCGTCTGCCGTTTGAACAGTATTTCATCAATACGAGCGAGGATTTCAACAAGACCGGTCTTGCGACCTACGGCGTCACGTACAGCGCCGTCCGCTATTCCAGCGGCGCGCTGGAAAAGGAGCTCGGGATCAGGCGTGAGCTCAATTACGAGATCCACTACGAACCGGACCGCGACGTGATCCAGCTCAATTTTCAGGGCAGTATCGGAGTGATGGACTGGGTCGCCAACCTCTTCGAATTTGCCGGCAAGTACTATGACGCGATCGAATTCGAGGGCGAGCCCCTGCAGCTCCGGGCGCACCGCGGCTGGGGAGACATGTACCGCGCCGCGAAAACGGTCATTCGGGAAGAGTGGCGGAAGCTGCATGACAGGCATCCTTCCGCCGAGACGGAGATACTGGGATGGTCGCTCGGCGCGGGAATGGCGATTCTCTGCTGTCAGGACCTGAACTATAATTTCGGCCTGCGGCCCCATCTGTTTACGTTCGGAAGCGTCCGGCCGTTCCGAAGCGTGCCGTCCAATGCGGAGCGGATGCGCCGCTATCTTGACACGCTCTGCAGGGAATGCTGGAATTTCGCGGATATCAACGACATTGTCACCTATATGCCGCCCTTCCGGGGCTTTATGATGATCCGCCGCGTGGAGGTGGCAGAGTCGCCCCGACGCACCGTGTTCCGCCTGCTGAACCCGCTCCGCTACCACACGGCATACGACCATGCGAAGCTCTACTCCCGATTCTATTCCGGGAAAGCGCAGGTCCCGTCCCGCGCCTCCGGCACGGATTGAGTCCGCAGCTTGCCGGGAGGACAGCCGACAGGAGCGGCGCAGCGTAAAACTGCCCAAATACGCATCATATTGAACCCAATCAAATATTGCAAAATGCTAAAACACATTGTATAATCCCAGAATGTGTGATCCACTTTAGGCATTTACTTATTTAAAGGAGAAAACTGTTTAAAGGAGAAATTGTCATGAAAAGAGAACGACTCGGAAGCCGCCTGGGCTTCATCATGCTCTCGGCGGGCTGCGCCATCGGGTGCGGCAATGTATGGAAATTCCCGTGGATGACGGGCCAGTTCGGCGGCGGCGGCTTCGTGCTTGTGTACATCCTCTGCCTGCTGATCCTGGGTCTGCCGGTCATGACCATGGAATTCACCGTGGGCCGCGCCGCGCAGAAGAGCCCGGTCAAAATGTTCCAGACGCTGGAGAAGCCCGGCCAGAAATGGGGCTTTATGGGCTATCTTGCGCTGATCGCCAACTTCGCCCTGATGGCCTTCTACACCGTCGTCTGCGGCTGGATCATCAACTACTTCTGCAAGTTCCTCGTGGGTCAGCACAGTGACCTCGGCTTTGTGCCCATGATCACGAATCCCACTCTGAACGTGACCTTCCTCGCGATCACCGTCATCGTCGCTTTCGTGATCCTGAGCTTCAACCTGCAGGGCGGCCTGGAGCGCGTGACGAAGTACATGATGGTCGCGCTGCTCATCCTGATGCTGATCCTGGCGGGCCACAGCCTGATGCTCCCCGGCGCGAAGGAGGGCATTGCCTTCTATCTCGTGCCCGACTTCTCCAAGATCGACGGCTCCGTCATCGTCGGCGCCATGAATCAGGCGTTCTTCACGCTGTCTCTGGGCATCGGCAGCATGGCGATCTTCGGCAGCTATATCGACAAGGAGCGCTCCCTGATGGGCGAGTCCGTGAACGTCATCATTCTGGACACCGTCGTCGCGCTGCTGGCGGGCTTCATCATGTTCCCCGCCTGCTTCTCCTACGGCCTTGAGCTGGACGCCGGTCCCAGCCTGCTGTTCAACACCATGGCGACCGTGTTCAACAACATGGCCGGCGGCCGCCTCTGGGGCACGCTGTTCTTCCTGTTCATGGTCTTCGCCGCCATGTCCACGGTTCTTGCCGTGTGTGAGAACATCCTTGCCATGACCCGCGACCTCTTCGGCTGGAGCCGTCCCGTGGGCAGCCTCATCTGCGGCATCGTCGTGTTCGGCCTCGGCCTTACCACCGCTCTGGGCTACAGCGTGTTCTCCTTCCAGCCCTTCGCGGAGGGTTCCGCGTGGCTCGACTTCTGGGATTTCATCGTCTCCACCAACGCTCTGCCCGTCGGCAGCCTGATCTTCGCCCTCTTCTGCTGCAACAAGTTCGGCTGGGGCTGGGATAACTTCGTGGCTGAGGCCAACGCCGGCAAGGGCCTCAAGGTGAAGCAGTGGATGAAGCCGCTGTTCCAGTTCGTCGTTCCCGTGATCATTCTGGCTATCTACATTTACGGCCTGTCGACCTTCGCCTGGCGCTGAGTTGGGGGCGAAAGGACCTCGTCTCCGGTCATTGACAGATGAAAAAGCATCCCGCGGCGCTTGCCGCGGGATGCTTTTTGCAAAAAAATGAGCCAAGCGTGAAAAAACGCTTGACTTTTTTTGTGTTATCAGGTAGAATAAGTCGCTTATATGCAGCGGTGGAGCGACGCGAAACTCCACCTACTAAAACAACTATAGCAGATTGCAGTAAAAAAAGCAAGAGCAGCGGAGCGGATTGTATCAACAAAGCCGCGCGTATCGAGATGTCAATACAGTTTTCCGCCGGCTGAGACGGCGGCGAAGAAAGGCGTGAAGTATTTTATGGCCCACGACAAGATGTACGGCAAGACCCTTCGCAAGAACTTCGCACGGCATGAGGAAGTCATGGAGATGCCCAACCTCCTCGAGCTTCAGAAGACCTCGTACCAGTGGTTCCTCGACTGCGGACTGCGCGAGGTGTTCGCGGATGTGGACGCGATCGCGAACTATGCCGGCAACCTCGAACTGAGCTTCATCGACTACAAGATGGACGAGCAGCCCAAATACGATGTGGAGGAGTGCAAGGCGCGCGACGCGACCTATGCCGCCCCGCTCAAGGTCAACGTGCGGCTCTACAACAAGGAGACGGGCGAGATCAAGGAGCAGGAGATCTTCATGGGCGATTTCCCGCTCATGACGCAGTCGGGCACGTTCGTCATCAACGGCGCCGAGCGCGTCGTCGTCTCGCAGATCGTCCGCTCGCCGGGCATCTACTACGGCAAGGAGATCGACCTCAAGACCGACCTGCCGCTGATGACCGCGCAGGCGATCCCCTACCGCGGCGCATGGCTCGAATACGAGACCGACGCCAGCGAGATCTTCTGGGTGCGCATCGACAAGAACCGCAAGCTGCCCGTCACCGAGCTGCTGCGCGCGATCGGCCTCCACAGCGACAGCGAGATCCTGGGACTCTTCGGCGACGATGAGCGCATCGTGGCCACCCTGGAGAAGGACGCCTGCAAGACCTACGAGGAGGCCATGCTCGAGATCTACCGCAAGCTGCGCCCGGGCGAGCCGCCCACGGTGGAGGCCTGCGAGACCCTCGTCAACAACCTCTTCTTCGACCCGCGCCGCTATGATCTCAGCATGGTCGGCCGCTACAAGTACAACAAGAAGCTCTCACTGCGCGCGCGTATCCGCGGGCAGAAGCTGCTCCTCCCCGTGGCCGATCCGCGCACGGGCGAGCTGCTCTTCGACGCCGGCCATGTGATGACCGGCGAGGAGGCGGACGAGCTGGACGCCATCGGCGTCAACGACGTCACGCTGGAGGTCGACGGCCGCGCGCTGCGCGTGTTCTCGAACCACATGGTCGACCTCGCCCGCTTCGTGGACTTTGACCCGAAGGCGGAGTGCGGCATCCGCGAGCGCGTGCGCGAGAGCGTCATGCGCGAGCTGCTGGAGCAGTACGCCGGCGACGATCTCAAGGACGCCATCCGCGAGAACGCCGACCGTCTGGTGCCGAAGCACATCCTTGTGGACGATATCCTCGCCTCCGTCAACTATATGAACGCGCTGGCGCACGGCATCGTCTTCAAGGACGACATCGACCACCTCGGCAACCGCCGCCTGCGCTGCGTGGGCGAGCTGCTGCAGAACCAGTTCCGCATCGGCTTCTCCCGCATGGAGCGCGTCATCCGCGAGCGCATGACCATCCAGGACCTCGACATCGTGACGCCGCAGAGCCTCATCAACATCCGGCCCGTCACCGCCGTGATCAAGGAGTTCTTCGGCTCCTCGCCGCTGAGCCAGTTCATGGATCAGACGAACCCGCTCGCCGAGCTGACGCACAAGCGCCGTCTGTCGGCACTCGGCCCCGGCGGCCTCTCCCGCGAGCGCGCGAACATGGAGGTCCGAGACGTGCACTACAGCCACTACGGCCGCATGTGCCCGATCGAGACGCCGGAAGGTCCGAACATCGGCCTGATCTCCTACCTTGCCACCTACGCCCGCATCAACGAGTACGGCTTCATCGAAGCGCCCTACCGCAAGGTGGACCACGAGACCGGCAAGGTCTCCGATGAGATCGTCTATATGACCGCCGACGTCGAGGATCAGTATATCGTCGGTCAGGCCGCCGAGCCCGTGGACGAGAACGGCTGCCTCATCAACAGGCGCATCACCTGCCGCCACCGCGACGAGATGGTCGAGGTCGACCGCGACCGCGTCGACTACATCGACGTTTCCCCGCGCATGATGGTCTCCATCGCGACGGCGATGATCCCCTTCCTGCCCAACGACGACGCGAACCGCGCGCTGATGGGCGCGAACATGCAGCGTCAGGCAGTGCCGCTGCTCCGGCCCGAGGCGCCCATCGTCGGCACCGGCATGGAGCACAAGATCTGCATGGACGCCGAGGTCGCCGTCCTCGCCGAGGGCGACGGCGTCGTCACCAAGATGGACGCGTGCAGCATCACCGTCGCCTATGACGACGGGACCGTCAAGGACTATCGGCTGACCAAGTTCCTGCGCTCCAACCACGGCACCTGCATCAACCAGCACCCCATCGTCAACGTGGGCGAGCGCGTTCACGGCCGGAAGTACGACGAGCAGGGCCACATCATCGAGGACCCGACCGTCCTCGCCGACGGTCCCGCGACCGATCAGGGCGAGATCGCCCTCGGACGCAACATCCTCGTCGGCTTCATGACCTGGGAGGGCTACAACTACGAGGACGCGGTGCTCCTCAACGAGCGCCTTGTCCGCGAGGACCTTTACACCTCCATCCACATCGAGGAGTATGAGCTCGACGCCCGCGACACCAAGCTGGGGCCGGAGGAGATCACCCGCGATATCCCCAACGTCGGCGACGACGCATTGAAGGACCTCGACGAGCGCGGCATCGTCCGCATCGGCGCGGAGGTCCACGCCGGCGACATCCTCGTCGGCAAGGTCACGCCCAAGGGCGAGACCGACCTTACGGCGGAGGAGCGCCTGCTGCGCGCGATCTTCGGCGAGAAGGCGCGCGAGGTGCGCGACACCTCCCTCAAGGTCCCCCACGGCGAGAGCGGCATCATCGTCGACGCGAAGGTGTTCTCCCGCGAGGCCGGCGACGAGCTGGGGCCGGGCGTCAACATGGTCGTGCGCGTCTACATTGCGCAGCGCCGCAAGATCCAGGTCGGCGACAAGATGGCCGGCCGCCACGGCAACAAGGGCGTCGTATCCCGCGTGCTGCCGCAGGAGGATATGCCCTTCCTGCCGGACGGCACCCCGCTCGACATCGTGCTGAACCCGCTGGGCGTTCCGTCCCGTATGAACATCGGGCAGGTGCTCGAGGTCCATCTGGGCTACGCCGCCAAGACCCTCGGCTACAAGGTCGCGACGCCGATCTTCGACGGCGCGTCGTACGAGGAGATCCAGGAGGAGCTGGTCAAGGCCGGACTCGACCCCGAGGGCAAGAGCTGGCTGTACGACGGCCGCACCGGCGAGCGCTTTGACAACAAGGTCACCGTCGGCTACGTGTACTTCCTCAAGCTGCACCACCTGGTCGACGATAAGATCCACGCCCGCTCCACCGGCCCGTACTCCCTCGTCACCCAGCAGCCGCTGGGCGGCAAGGCGCAGTTCGGCGGCCAGCGCTTCGGTGAGATGGAAGTCTGGGCGCTGGAAGCCTACGGCGCGAGCTACACGCTGCAGGAGATCCTGACCGTCAAGTCCGACGACGTGACGGGGCGCGTGCGGACCTACGAGGCCATCGTCAAGGGCCACAACGTCCCGCAGCCCGGCGTGCCGGAGTCCTTCAAGGTCCTGGTCAAGGAGCTGCAGGCGCTCTGCCTCGACATTCAGGTGCTGGACCGCGACGGCGGCGTCATCGAGCTCAAGGAGGACGAGGACGCGATGGATACGTTCAACCTCGCGCGCATGGACGCCGAGGACGAGCGCAGCCGCCGCAATCCCTTTGCCGACGAGGCAGAGTTTGAGGAAGCCGGCTTTGCCATCGACGACGGCGAGGAGGAAGACGGCATGTTCGGCGCCTCCTTCGACGGCGACGGCGAAGAGGAAGAGTAAGGAAGGGGAGGAGACAAAAAATGAGTTACGTTCCGTTTGACGCGATCAAGATCGGGATCGCTTCCCCTGAGATGATCCGCGAATGGTCCTACGGCGAGGTCAAGAAGCCTGAGACCATCAACTACCGCACGCTCAAGCCCGAGCGCGACGGCCTCTTCTGCGAACGCATTTTCGGGCCGACCAAGGACTGGGAGTGCCACTGCGGCAAGTATAAGAAGATCCGCTACAAGGGCAAGATCTGCGACCGCTGCGGCGTGGAGGTCACCCGCGCCAAGGTCCGCCGCGAGCGTATGGGCCACATCGAGCTCGCGACGCCGGTTTCCCACATCTGGTACTTCAAGGGCATCCCGTCCCGCATGGGCCTGCTGCTCGACATCAGCCCGCGCATCCTTGAAAAGGTCCTCTACTTCGCGGCGTATATCGTCACCGATCCCGGCGAGACCCCGCTGATGAAGAACCAGATCCTTTCCGAGAAGGAATACCGCGATTACCGCGAGAAGTATGAAAGCGACTTCGACGCCGGCATGGGCGCCGAGGCGGTCAAAAAGCTGCTCCAGCAGATCGACCTCGACGAGCTCTCCGCGCAGCTGCACGAGGAGCTGAGAAACGCCAACGGGCAGAAGAAGGCGCGCATCGTCAAGCGCCTCGAGGTCGTGGACGCGTTCCGCGTCTCCGGCAACAAGCCGGAGTGGATGGTCATCGACATCCTGCCGGTCATCCCGCCGGAGATCCGCCCTATGGTCCAGTTGGACGGCGGCCGTTTTGCGACCTCCGACCTCAACGACCTCTACCGCCGTGTCATCAACCGCAACAACCGCCTCAAGAGGCTCATCCAGCTCAACGCGCCCGACATCATCGTGCGCAATGAGAAGCGCATGCTGCAGGAGGCGGTCGACGCCCTGATCGACAACGGCCGCCGCGGCCGCGCCGTCACCGGCGCGAACAACCGCGCGCTCAAGTCCCTGTCCGACATGCTCAAGGGCAAGCAGGGCCGCTTCCGCCAGAACCTGCTCGGCAAGCGCGTCGACTACTCCGGCCGTTCCGTCATCGTCGTCGGTCCGGAGCTGAAGATCTACCAGTGCGGCGTGCCCAAGGAGATGGCGCTGGAGCTGTTCCGCCCGTTCATCATGAAGAAGCTCGTCGAGGACGGCAGCGCGAACAACATCAAGTCTGCCAAGAAGATGGTCGACAAGGGCAGGCCCGAGGTCTGGGACGCGCTGGACGTCGTCATCAAGGACCATCCCGTCATGCTCAACCGCGCGCCGACGCTGCACCGACTGGGCATCCAGGCGTTCGAGCCGGTGCTCGTCGAGGGCCGCGCGCTCAAGCTGCACCCGCTGAACTGCACGGCGTTCAACGCCGACTTCGACGGTGACCAGATGGCCATCCACGTCCCGCTGAGCGCCGAGGCGCAGGCGGAGGCGCGTATCCTGATGCTCTCCGCGAACAACCTGCTCCGCCCGCAGGACGGCGGCCCGGTCACGGTGCCGACGCAGGACATGGTGCTCGGCTCCTACTACCTGACGCTCGAGCGCTTTGAAAACGGCTTCTCCCAGATGGAGCACGACGAGTTCTGGCCCGACAACATCCCCTTCGAATTTGCCGGCAAGAGCTACGATGAGCTGAGCGACGAGGAAAAGGCGTCCATCCATCTCAACGTCTACCGCGATGAGGACGAGGCGATGCTCGCCTACGACGACCATCTCATCGGCATCCACCAGCCCATCCTGGTGCGCGTGCAGAAGGATCTGCCCGACGGTACGCGGGGCGGCAAGATCGTCCGCGCCACCATCGGCCGCATCCTCTTCAACCGCAACGTCCCGCAGAACCTCGGCTTCGTCAAGCGTGTGGACGCCGAGGGCCGTCCCACCGCGCAGTATTTCGACTACGAGATCACCGACATCTGCGGCAAAAAGCTGCTGGGCAAGATCGTTGACCGCGCCATCAAGATGCACAACTTCACCATTGCGGCGGAGGTGCTCGACAACATCAAGGCGACGGGCTACAAGTACTCGACGCGCGCTGCCATCACGATCTCCGTGGCGGATATGACCATCCCCGAGGAGAAGTACACGCTCATCGCCGAGACGGAGAAGCGCGTCGTCGAGATCGAGGACCAGTACAAGATGGGCTTCATGACCAACGACGAGCGTTACCGCCAGGTCGTCAAGGAGTGGGAGAAGACCACCGACGACGTGACCGACGCGCTGCAGAGGAACATGGACCGTTACAACCCCGTGTTCATGATGGCGGACTCCGGCGCCCGCGGCTCGATGAAGCAGATCCGCCAGCTGACCGGTATGCGCGGCCTGATGGCGAACACCGCCGGCCGCACCATCGAGATCCCCGTCAAGGCAAACTTCCGCGAGGGCCTGTCGGTGCTCGAATACTTCACCTCCTCCCGCGGCGCCCGCAAGGGTCTCGCCGATACGGCGCTGCGTACCGCAGACTCCGGTTATCTGACCCGCCGCATGGTCGACGTCTGTCAGGACGTCATCATCCGCAGCGATGACTGCGGCGCCGAGAACGGCATCGTCGCCGCCGAGATCAGCGAGAACGGACAGGTCATCGAGCAGTTCTCCGAACGCATCAACGGCCGCTATCCGACGCACGACATTCTCAAGCCCGGCACGGACGAGGTGCTGTTCTCGAAGGATCACATGCTCAGCGCTGACGACGCCAGGACGCTTGAGAGCTTCGACATCCACGCCGTCGAGATCCGCACGGTGCTGACCTGCAAGGCGCACAGCGGCGTCTGCGCGAAGTGCTACGGCATGAACCTTGCCACATCCAAGCCCGTCGGCCCCGGCGAGGCGGTCGGCATCATTGCCGCCCAGTCCATCGGCGAGCCCGGTACGCAGCTCACCATGCGCACGTTCCACACCGGCGGCGTTGCCGGCGGCGACATCACGCAGGGTCTTCCGCGTGTCGAGGAGCTGTTCGAGGCGCGGCGCCCGAAGAAGATGGCGACGCTCTCCGAGATCGCGGGCAGGGTCCGCTTCGAGGAGTCCCAGAAGGGCAGCCTCGTCAACATCATCGTTACGGCGGACGACGGCAACGTGCGCAACTACGCGATCCCGCACACGGGCCTCCGCGTGCAGGACGGCGACGTCATCGAGAAGGGCTTCCAGCTGCAGGACGGCGCGCTGTCCCCGCACGACATCCTCCGCATCCGCGGCGTCGGCGCGGTGCACGATTACCTCATCAGCGAGGTCCTGAAGGTCTACCGCCAGCAGGGCGTCGACATCAACGACAAGCACATCGAGGTCATCGTGCGCCAGATGATGCGCAAGGTGCGCATCGAGGATGCGGGCGACACGACGCTGCTCTCCGGCGCGATGGTCGACCTGCTCGAGCTTGAGGATGAAAACGCCAAGGTGCGCGCGCGTATCGAAGCCGGCGAGGTCAACGCGCAGACCGGCGAGCCGCTGCGCGAGGCAGAGGCGACGCAGCTGCTCATGGGCATCACGAAGGCGTCTCTGGCGACCGACTCGTGGATGTCCGCGGCCTCCTTCCAGGAGACGACCAAGGTGCTGACCGAAGCCGCCATCAAGGGCAAGGTCGACCACCTTGTGGGCCTGAAGGAAAACGTCATCATCGGCAAGCTGATCCCCGCCGGCGCGGGCTTGAGCGCCTACCGCGACTTCGCGCAGGAGATCGTGCCCGAGCCCGAGGAACCGGAGGAGCCGGACATGTTTGCCCCGCTCCGCGGCTTCACCAACGCGATCTGACGGCAGTTGAGACAAAATAACGGAAAATCCCGCCCGAAAAGGCGGGATTTTCTCCAAAAATTGATTGACTATACCATTTAGACGTGTTATAATACCGCTCTGCGTGGTGTATCCGCGCAAAAAATCAAGAAGAAAGGAGAACATGAATGCCTACTTTTAACCAGCTGGTGCGCAAGGGCAGAGAGAAGGGGACCTACAAGTCCACCGCTCCGGCGCTGCAGTACGGTCTGAACACGCTCAAGAACCGTGAGACCGACCTCAGCTCCCCGCAGAAGCGCGGCGTCTGCACCGCGGTCCGTACCGCGACTCCGAAGAAGCCGAACTCCGCCCTCCGTAAGATCGCCCGTGTGCGTCTTACCAACGGCTACGAGGTCACCGCTTACATTCCCGGCGTCGGTCATTCTCTGCAGGAACACTCTGTGGTCATGATCCGCGGCGGTCGTGTCAAGGACCTCCCCGGTGTGCGTTACCACATCATCCGCGGTACGCTGGACGCTCAGGGCGTCGACGGCCGCAGACAGGGCCGCTCCAAGTACGGCGCAAAGCGCCCGAAGCAGAAGTAAGGATCGCCTGATCCTGCGACCCTGCAAAAAGTAGTTTGCCAAAAGGTTCTCTATCATCATACATGAGTAGACAGACCCTCTTTGGCAGGCAAAACACATCGGCTCATCCGATGTGAGTACCGATGACATCATTTTATAATGAAGGAGGGAAGCATAGTGCCCAGAAGAGGTAATGTTCCCAAAAGAGAAGTTCTGCCCGATCCGATGTACAACAGCGTACTGGTGACGAAGCTGGTCAACTCCATCATGCTCGACGGCAAGAAGGGCGTTGCACAGAAGGTCGTTTACGGCGCTTTTGATACGATCAAGGAGAAGACGGGCAACGAGCCGCTGGACGTGTTTACGCAGGCGCTCGAAAACATCATGCCGAGCCTCGAGGTCAAGGCCCGCCGCGTCGGCGGCGCGACCTATCAGGTCCCGATGGAGGTTCGTCCGGCCCGCCGCCAGACCCTCGGTCTGCGCTGGCTGACCAGCTATGCCCGCAATCGCGGCGAACGCACCATGGCGGAGCGTTTGGCCGGCGAAATCATGGACGCCGCAAACAACACCGGCAGTGCCGTGAAGAAGCGCGAAGATACCCACAAGATGGCTGAGTCCAACAAGGCATTCGCGCACTTCCGCTGGTAAGGAAGGATTTCCGTTATGCCCAGAAAGGTATCTCTCGAAAAAACCAGAAATATCGGCATCATGGCGCATATCGACGCCGGCAAGACCACGACCACCGAGCGTATCCTCTACTACACCGGCGTCAATTACAAGATCGGTGAGACGCATGAGGGTACCGCCACGATGGACTGGATGGAGCAGGAGCAGGAGCGCGGCATCACGATCACGTCTGCCGCGACGACATGCTTCTGGCGCGATCACCGCATCAACATCATCGACACCCCGGGCCACGTCGACTTCACCGTTGAGGTCGAGCGCAGCCTCCGCGTGCTCGACGGCAGCGTGACCGTGCTCTGCGCCAAGGGCGGCGTTGAGCCCCAGTCCGAGACGGTCTGGCGTCAGGCGGATCACTATCATGTCCCGCGCATGATCTACGTCAACAAGATGGACATTATGGGCGCCGACTTCTTCAACGTGCTCCGCATGGTCAAGGAACGCCTCAAATGCAACGCTGTTCCGATCCAGCTGCCCATTGGCAAGGAAGCGGATTTCCGCGGTATCATTGATCTGGTCGAGATGAATGCCGACGTCTACTACGACGAGATGGGCAAGGATATGCGCGTGGAGGAGATCCCCGCGGATATGCTGGAGATGGCGAAGGAATACCATGAGAAGCTGCTCGACGCCGTCTCGATGTTCGACGACACGATCATGGAGATGTATCTCAACGGCGAGAGCATCCCGGCAGACAAGATCCGCGCGGCGATCCGCGCGGCGACCGTTGCCGTCGAAATGATCCCCGTCACCTGCGGTACCTCGTACCGCAACAAGGGCGTTCAGAAGCTGCTCGACGCCATCGTGGACTATATGCCGGCTCCCACCGACATCCCCGCGATCAAGGGCGTCAATCCCAAGACCGACAAGGAAGAGGAACGCCGCGCAGACGACAACGAGCCGTTCTCGGCGCTCGCGTTCAAGATCATGACCGATCCCTATGTCGGCCGCCTCGGCTTCTTCCGCGTCTATTCCGGCACGCTCAACACCGGCTCCGCCGTGCTCAACGCGACCAAGGGCCACCGCGAGCGCATGGGCCGCATCCTGCAGATGCACGCCAACCACCGCGAGGATATTGAGACGGTGTATTCCGGCGATATCGCCGCCGCCGTCGGCCTCAAAAACACCACGACGGGCGACACGCTCTGCGACGAAAAGCACCCGATCGTCCTGGAGAGCATGGAGTTCCCCGAGCCTGTCATCCGCGTCGCCATCGAGCCCAAGACCAAAGCCGGTCAGGAGAAGATGACGGTTGCGCTGATGAAGCTCGCCGAGGAGGATCCTACGTTCAGGACCTATACGGACGAGGAGACGGGCCAGACCATCATCGCCGGCATGGGCGAGCTCCATCTGGAGATCATCGTCGACCGCCTGCTCCGCGAGTTCAAGGTCGAGGCGAACGTCGGCGCGCCGCAGGTTGCCTACAAGGAGACCATCAAAAAAGCGGTCGAGCAGGACACCAAGTACGCCCGCCAGAGCGGCGGCAAGGGTCAGTACGGCCACGTCAAGATCCGGGTCGAGCCCAACGAGTCCGGCAAGGGTTACGAGTTCGTCAACGCCATCGTCGGCGGCGCTGTGCCGAAGGAGTATATCCCTGCGGTCGACGCCGGCATCAGGGGAGCGATGCTCTCCGGCGTGCTCGCCGGCTTCCCGGTGGTGGACGTCAAGGTCACGCTGTACGACGGCTCGTACCACGAGGTCGACTCGTCTGAGCTGGCGTTCAAGATCGCCGGTTCCATGGCCTTCAAGGAGGCCTGCCAGAAGGCGGGCGCGACCCTGCTCGAGCCGATCATGAAGGTCTCCGTCATCGTGCCCGACGAGTATATGGGCGACGTGATCGGCGATCTCAACAGCCGCCGCGGACAGATCCAGGGCATGGAAGCCCGCTCCGGCGCGCAGCAGATCGATGCGTTCGTGCCGCTGGCTGAGATGTTCGGCTACGCGACCGACCTTCGCTCCCGCACGCAGGGCCGCGGTCAGTACACCATGGAGCCTTCGCATTACGTTGAAATTCCGAAGAGTATTCAGGAAAGAATCACCGATCAACGCACCGGCGGGCGGTTCGTATGAGCGCGCCGCATCAAAAATAACTATTGCAAAACCATCTGGCTTACGGTAAAATACCATTGCTGTACAAAAAACGATTGAAAAAAACCAATCATCTTTAATCTTTACAGGAGGATTATACAATGGCTAAGCAGAAATTCGAGCGCACCAAGCCCCATGTAAACATCGGCACCATTGGCCACATCGACCACGGCAAGACCACCCTGACCGCCGCGATCACCAAGTGGCTCGCCATGCAGGGCAAGGCCCAGTACACCGATTACAGCTCCATCGACAAGGCTCCCGAAGAGCGCGAGCGCGGCATCACGATCAACACGGCTCACGTCGAGTACGAGACCGAGAACCGCCACTATGCTCACGTTGACTGCCCGGGCCACGCCGACTATATCAAGAACATGATCACCGGCGCTGCGCAGATGGACGGCGCGATCCTCGTCATCGCCGCCTCCGACGGCCCGATGGCCCAGACCCGCGAGCACCTGCTGCTCGCCCGTCAGGTGAACGTCCCCTCCGTCCTCGTGTTCCTGAACAAGTGCGATCAGGTCGACGATGAGGAGCTGCTCGAGCTGGTCGAGATGGAAGTCCGCGAGTTGCTTGACTTCTACGGCTTCCCCGGCGACGACACCCCGATCATCCGCGGCAGCGCTCTGAACGCTCTGATCAGCGAGTCCAACGACCCCGCTGCTCCCGAGTATGAGTGCATCAAGGAGCTCATGGAAGCGGTCGACAGCTGGATCCCGACCCCGCCGCGTGATGACTCCCTGCCGTTCCTGATGCCCGTTGAGGACGTCTTCACCATCTCCGGCCGCGGCACTGTCGCCACGGGCAGAGTTGAGCGTGGTCAGCTCAAGCTCGGCGAGGAAGTCGAGATCATCGGCCTCACTGACGAGCGCCGCAAGACCGTCGTCACCGGTATCGAGATGTTCCACAAGCTGCTCGACTACGCCGAGGCCGGCGACAACATCGGTACGCTGCTCCGCGGCGTCGCCAAGACCGAGATCGAGCGCGGCCAGGTTCTGGCCAAGCCCGGCTCCATCCACCCCCTCACCGAGTTCGTCGGCCAGGTCTACGTTCTGACCAAGGACGAGGGCGGCCGTCACACCCCGTTCTTCAACAACTATCGTCCGCAGTTCTATTTCCGCACCACGGACGTCACCGGCGTCATCACCCTGCCCGAGGGCACCGAGATGTGCATGCCCGGCGACAACGTTGACATGAACGTCAAGCTGATCACCCCGATCGCCATCGAGAAGGGCCTCCGCTTCGCCATTCGCGAGGGCGGCCGTACCGTCGGCTCCGGCGTCGTCATCGAGACCAAGGACTAAGCCGTCATTACAGGCTTCTATCAGAAAAGAGACAGGTCTTTGACCTGTCTCTTTTTTTACTTCGCGGCGGGGAATTCCAGAGTGCCGATAAAACCGTCCGCGCCGGTGCAGACAACGTCGCCGGCGACGACCGCGCCGTCGCAGATATACAGGTCCGCCTGACAGCCGCGCGGGCGGTCGGGATAGTTCCTCACGCGGTAGGTGCAGCGCTCCAGCGTCTCGCCGAGGAGGGGCGTCAGATCAAAGCCCTGCCGGAGCTGGAGCGCGTTGTAGGAGCGGTAGGGTTCGATCAGCTCGTCGGGCAGGGTCAGACGCAGCGTTTCGATCGGCTCCGGGTCCACCGTCCAGCCGAGGGAGGTCAGATAGGCCACACGCTGCTCGTTCGTCTCCGCGCGCAGAGGCGCTTCAGCCTGCTCTGTGCCGCGGCTGCGCAGGGCAAGGATCGCCGCAAGAGCCGTGAGGAGGACGGCGGTGCAGAGAAGGAGCGAGCGGAGTCTGGGCGCTTTGGCGGTGAGGATGAACATACGGCAGCACTTCCTTTCGGGATAGGCTATTCCCTTGCGGATCAAGATATGCTAAAATGCAGGAGAAACACGGAAAAGGAGGCGGCGGTATGGAACGGCTCGACAAGCTGCTGGCCGCGACGGGGCGCTGGTCGCGCAGCGAGGCAAAGCGCCTCGTGCGGGAGGGGCGGGTGTTCGTCAACGGGCGCGTCGCGGTGTCGGCGGAGGAGAAGTACGACGCGGAGCGCGCTGCGCTCACTGTCGACGGCGAGGCGGTGCGGGTACGCCGCTTTACCTGCGTCATGCTCCACAAGCCTGCGGGTGTGCTGTCCGCCACCGAGGACGGAGCGGGAAGGACCGTGCTGGACCTGCTGCCGGAGGAATACCGCCGGCGCGGCCTGTTCCCGGTCGGACGGCTGGACAAGGATACGGAGGGACTGCTGCTCCTCACGAACGACGGCGCGCTGGCGCACGAGCTGCTGTCCCCCAGAAAGCACGTCAATAAGCTGTACGTTGTCCGCGTGGACGGTGCGCTGGATGACGCCGACCGTGCGGCGTTCGAGGCGGGCATGACGCTCGGCGACGGACTCAGGTGCCTGCCGGCGGGACTGGAGATCCTTTCAGCCGGCGCGGAGAGCGAGGCGCTCGTCACGCTTCGCGAGGGGAAGTTCCATCAGATCAAGCGCATGTTCGCCGCACGCGGGAAGCCGGTGCGCTGCCTCAAGCGCCTCGCCATGGGACCGCTGAAGCTGGACGCTTCGCTCGCGCCGGGACAGTGGCGCGAGCTGACCGGGGAAGAGGAGGATATGCTGAGAAACCGCTGACCGCATCTGTCTCCGTCCGTATGCCGGAGGCGTGGGATTCGATCGGCGCACGCCGAACGACCCTGCAGCGCCTCTGTGCTCCTGCGGCGTTTTGACTTTTCGACAGGCCGTCTGCGCGCCGCGGTGTGCCGCCGACGGAAGCAGAGAACCCCAAATAGACAATTTGCCCAACAAAGAACTGCTTTCGATCCGTCACGCCGCTGCAAACCTTTGCAGAATGGCTAAAAATTTCAAAAAAATTTGTGGAAAAAAGAAAAAATATCTTGCAATACTCCAAGCCTTCGCGTATAATGGGGGAAAATAGTTGTCAGGTTGCACAAAACGCTTAAAAAGAGACCAAGGGAGGAAAATCATGTCCGGCAGAATGTTTTTGAGTGTGGTCTCCCAGTTCAAGGAGACGACGGACACCCGTATCGGCGTCATCGACTCCGAGGGTACGGTCATCGCATGTACGGATTTGCAGGAGATCGGCAGAAAGTGGCCGCAGGTGATTACGCCCATCAACAGCGCAGGCGAGGACTGCGTCGCGCTGGAGGGGAAGACCTTTAAGGCGCTTCCCGGCTGGGGCGGGCAGTTTGATTTTGCCGCCTATGCCGAGGGCGAGGACGAGGTCAGCCGCACGATCTGCGCGATGGCGGCGGTTGCGCTCAACGGCGCAAAGAGTTACTACGAGGAAAAGCACGACAAGACCTCATTCGTAAAAAATATCATCTCCGACAACATTCTGCCCAGCGACATTTATATTCGCGCGAAGGAGCTGCACGTCGACGCGGAGCTCCCGCGCGGGGTATTTGTCATCCGCCGCCGCAGCGAGCGCTCCGAGAACGTCACCGTTGACGCGGTGCAGAACCTGCTGCCCGACCGGCAGAGCGGCATCGTGGTCTCCATGGGGGAGAATGACATCGTTCTCGTTCAGCAGGTCGAGGCCGACGCGGATACCCACGACCTTGAAAAGCTCGCCGTCCAGATCGAAGAGGCGCTGCGCGCCGGCGGCGAGAGCACCGTCGTCATCGGCATCGGCACGGTGGCGAGCCATCTGCGCGATCTGGCGAAGGTTTACAAAGAGGCGCAGATCGCCATCGACGTCGGCAAGGTTTTCGACACGGAGAAATATATCATCAACTATGAGAATCTCGGCATCGGCCGCCTGATCTACCAGCTTCCGACGACGCTGTGCGAGATGTTCCTGCAGGAGGTCTTCAAGAAGAATCCCATTGACGCGCTCGACAAGGAGACGCTGTTTACCATCAACAAGTTCTTCGAGAACAACCTCATCCTCTCCGAGACGGCGCGCAAGCTCTTTGTCCACCGCAACACGCTGGTCTACCGCCTCGAGAAGATCAAAAAGCTCACCGGCCTCGACCTGCGTGAGTTTGACGACGCCATCACGTTCAAGGTGGCGCTCATGGTCAAAAAGTATCTCGCGTCGCGGGGCATCGAAGCGTAAAGCAAAGCGTATCATATGGATCAACAAAAAAACACGCGGCGACGCGTGTTTTTTTTGTCGGGCCGAAGAAACGGCTGAGGGGAGCGGCGCGGCGGCGGGAGCGGCTGCGTCCGATGCGGATCATTCATCCGCCGCGGGAAGGATGACGTCCCGCACCCGCAGGGATGCGGCGTCGAGCGCGCCTGCGCGCCAGAGCAGGGCGAGCAGCTCGTTCGGATGCTCGCTGTCGAAGACGACGCGGAGGCGTTCGTCGAGCCGCAGGACCGCGCCCTCGGCGGGCGTGTCGTCGAACGTGACGATCAGGTCGGCGCGGAGCAGGGCGTCAAGCGGACCCACCTGCGCCGCAACGCCGAAGTCGCGGCGCAGCGCCTGCGCCAGCGCGCCGCCGCGCGGCACCGCCAGAGCGATGTAGCGCACGTCGGCGCACAGCGTCCTGACACAGCGGCACAGCTCCGGCGTGACGCAGTCCGCCGCGAACGTGAGCAGGGCGCGGCGCGCCTCGACGCCGCGCTGCGCCAGGTACCGCGTCACGATCCCTGCGGCGGCGGCGCGGTAGAGCGGCGCGAGCGGAGGCGCAGCGATCCCGTGTTTCGCGAACACCGCGCGGTACGCGCAGTCCGGTGGGAACACAGCCAGCCGGACGCCCTCGCGCCGCAGCGTCCGCGCAGCGGCGCGGGCGGACAGCCCTGCGCGGAACGATTTTCCCGGAGCGACGGATACGGTGCGGAAGCGCACGCCTTCGATCATGCGGAACGGCGGCGCGCCGGGCGGGCGGCAGTCGATACAGCCAAACATAGCGGACCTCACAAAAAAAGAGCTTCCTCCCAGCATATGGGGGGAAGCTCCTGTTCAGTCCTTCGCTTACCAGCCTTTGATGTAATTCGTCAGGTACTTCAGGGGATTGACGATCTGCCCGTTCTCGGTGATCTCAAAGTGCAGGTGCGGGCCGCTGGAGACGCCGGAGGAACCGGTGATGCCGACCACCTGACCCTGCGAGACCTTTTCGCCCACGCTGACCGAGCGTTTGGAGAGGTGCTGGTAGGTCGTGGTGTTGCCGCTGCCGTGGCTGATGACGACATAGTTGCCGCGGTATTTGTTGTAGCCGGAGATGATGACCGTGCCCGCCTTGGAAGCGACTGCCTGCGTCGAATAGCCGACGCGGCCGATGTCGATGCCCATGTGGTTGGTGGACGCGCCCTTGATGCCCGTGTAGCGGGTGCCGAGAGGTGAGGTGACGTAGCGGCTGCTGCACGGCCAGATGTAGCCGCCCTTCGTGGCGCCGACGCCCTGCTGCGCCGCAAGCTCACGGGACAGGCGGACGATCTCCTCCTGTTCCTTCGCCGCCTGCGCCTCTTTTTCGGCGATCAGCTTCTTGTACTCCTTCTCATCGGCGGCAAGCTCGTCGATGATCGACTGCGCGGCGGCAAGCTGGGCGCTGAGCTCCTTGTTGCGCGCGGAGAGCTCGTCGCGCACCGTTTCCTGCTCCGCAAGATGGCCCTCCAGCGTCGCCTGCTCCGCGGCGAGCTGTTCCTCCGTCGCCTGCAGCTCGTCGATCACGCGCTGGTCGCTTTCCATGATCTCGCCGATGAAGTCCATCGCGGCGAGCATTTCGGAAAAGTCCGCCGAGTGAAAGATCACGGACCAGAGGGATACTGTGCCGCGCTCCTCCATCGCCCGAACGCGGGCGCAGAACAGCGCGTACTGCTCCTCATGCTTCTGCTGTGTCTCGGCGATCTCCGCCTGCGTCTGGGCGATCAGCGTTTCATACTGCGCGATCTGATCCTCGGCGTTTATGATTTCGGAGCGGATGACCGAGATCTGCGCGTCGAGATTCGCCTTTTTCGCCACGGCGCTGCTCTTTTCCGCTTGCAGCGAATTGAGCTGGGACTGCAGCTCGGATTTCTGTGACTCCAGCGTCCGCTTCTCCGCCTTCTTCGCGTCGATCTCCGCCTGAGTCACGGCGGAGGCGCTGGGCGTCAGCGACAGCGGAGTCGTGTCCACGCACAGCAGCGCGAACAGGCACAGGGCGGCAAGCGTGCCGCGCAATGCTCGCAATGCCTTTTTCTTCAAAACAACACGCCCCCTTTGCTCAGACCTGCAGGAACTTGCGGATCGCGGTCAGACTGCCGCCGACGCCGACGACCATGCCAGCCGTGCCGAAGATGGCGGCAACCGGCTTCCAGATGCTTTTGAACGGCACGACATGCAGAAATTGCAGCGTATCCGCCGAGGCGATGCCCTTGGCGACCAGCGCGTAGACGAGCCACTGCATGCCGAAGGCGATGATCGCGCTCAGCAGCCCGAGCAGAAAGCCCTCGTACACGAACGGCCAGCGGATAAACCAGTTGGTTGCGCCGACCATCTTCATAATGGCGATCTCATCGCGGCGGTCGAAGGTCGTGAGCCGGATGGTGTTGGAGATGATGAACACCGACACCACCAGCAGGATCGCAATGAGCGCGAGGCTGACTGCGCCCGCCACGTTGCGCACGAGGATGAAGCCGCCGGCGATGTCCTCGTCCACGCGGACGTTCTTTTCACCGACGATCGACCGGACGTCGTTCGCCGTCTGATTCACAAGGTTGAGGTCCTCCACGAACACCGCATAGCGGTCGCGGAACATGTCGGACGTGATGTTGGCGCGCATGTATTCGTCAAGGGTGCGCTCTTCAAAGGCGGCCATCGCCTCTTCGCGGGTGATGAACTCGACGCTTTTGACGTTGTCGAGCGCCTCGATCTGCGCGCCGATCGACTTTGTCTGCGCGGTGTCGTTCTCGTCCTCGACGAAGGCGAGGATCTCATACTCGCTTTCGAGCGTCTGGAGCAGCTTTTCCGCGTTGTACGCCACCAGCGAGAAGGTGCCCATGATCAGCAGGCAGGCGACTGTGATGCCGATGGCGGCAAACGACATGAAGCCGTGGCTGAACAGATTGCTGACTCCCTCGCGCATGAAGTAACTGAAATCGTGTTTCATCCTCGTTCCCCTTACTTTGCGTCGTAGCTGAGCCCGTCGCCCGTGATGAGCCCGTCTTCCAGCAGCACGACGCGCTTGTGGAAGCGGTTGACGAGGCCGCGCTCGTGCGTCACGACGACGACGGTCGTTCCCAGCTCGTTGATGCGGCCCAGCAGCCGCATGATCTCCAGCGAGCGCGCGGGGTCAAGATTGCCGGTGGGCTCGTCGGCAATGATGGTGTTCGGGTTGTTGACCAGCGCACGGGCGATGGCGACGCGCTGCTGCTCGCCGCCGGAGAGCTCGTGCGGGTACTGGTTTGCCTTCTCCTCCAGCCCGACCAGCTTCAGCGCGTAGGGGATGCGCCCGCGGATCGTGCGCGGCGAGGCGCCGACGGCGCGCATGGCAAAGCTCAGGTTCTCATAGACGGTCTTCTTCTCAATGAGGCGAAAATCCTGAAAGATGACGCCGATGGATCGGCGCAGCAGGGGGATCTGCCGGTCGGAGATCTTTGTCATGCTGAAGCCGTTGACGATCACGCGCCCGCTGGTGGGGATGATCTCACCCGTGAGCAGCTTGATGATGGTCGATTTGCCCGAGCCGGAAGGCCCGACAAGAAAGACGAATTCGCCGTCTTCGATGGTCAGCGAGATGCCGCGCAGCGCGTGCGTCCCGTTCTCGTATTCCTTTTCCACGTCCTTGAGCCGAATCACTCCCGCGATGCCCCCTTTGTTTCGATGGGAAACCCGATATTTTTCCATTCTGTTTTGGATTATAGCGAAAATCGACCCGTATTGCAAGGGAAAATTATGTAAACAAATAAAAAACAGACAGGAAAAATAGCTTGCAAATTGCAAAGTCTTTTCGTATAATACTTTTGCATGCGCCGGTGTGATGGAATTGGTAGACGTAGTGGACTCAAAATCCACCGCTGGCGACAGCGTACCGGTTCGAGTCCGGTCACCGGCACCACACGGAAAGAGCGGCTATGCCGCTCTTTTGCGTTAATGACTGCGAGAGGAGGGGAAACAGATGCGGAGAGCGGCGGGTTATTGGATGCTCGGCGTGCTGCTCGGCGCGCTGCTGCTCCTCTCCGGCTGCACGCCCGGCTCCTCCGACAGGACGTTCTACCGTCTGCCGAAGCTTCCGGCGGAGTACGAGTCGCTGGAAACGCTGATCGACGCGCTGATCGACGACGGCGCGGAGTATGCCGCGCCCACCTCCGGCAGCAACCTGCAAAGCGTGCAGATGGTCGATCTGAACGGCGACGGCGTGGAGGAAGCGGTGGCGTTCTTCCGCCGCGCGAACGACGAGTTCCCGATGAAGATCTATGTGTTCCGCGCTGCGGACGACAGCTATGAGCAGTACTGCATGATCGAGGGCACGTCCAGCTCCATTTACAGCATCAACTACATCGACCTCAACGGCGACGGCTGGCGCGAGATCCTTGCGGGCATCCGCGGCGAGCTTGACGTGCAGAACCTCGCGGTATTCTCCCTCGAGTCGGGAGAGCCGCGGCAGCTGCTCGTCACGGGCTACAGCCGTTATGCCGCCCGGGATATGGACGGCGACGGGCGGCAGGACCTGATCGTGCTGCGCAGCGATGAGGAGAGCTATGCCGTTGCGGATTACTATGCCTGGGACGGCATGGAGATGGCGCTGCGCTCGTCTCTGCGCCTGTCCGGCACCGTGGCGGAGCTGAGCCGCCTGACCAACGGCACGCTGGCGGGCGGGGAAAACGCGCTGTTCGTCACCTCCGTCACGCAGGACGGGAACGCCATCACGGACATCCTCACAGTAGACGCAGGGACGCTGCGCAGCGTCGGGAACGGCGCGGCGGGCGGAATGTTCCACTTCCTTGACCGTTACCCCGGCGATGTGAACGCCGACGGCGTGACCGAGGTGCCGGAGCCCGCGCCCTTTGTGCAGCCCGATCCCGAAAGCGAGGTCTACTACCGGATCTGCTGGCGGCAGTACGACGCCGCCGGCATGCCGATCGACGTGCGCGAGACCTATCAGGACATGCAGGGCGGCTGGAGCCTGCTCCTGCCGGAGAACTGGGGCGAGCTTGTGAGCGTCAGCCGCGTCAGCGGCGCGGAAGGAATCGCCGTGACCTTTTCGTATTGTGAATATGCGGAGCCGATGCCGTTCCTGACGGTGTTCACCTTTACGGGAGACAACCGCGCGCAGCTTGCGGCGCGCAGCGGGCGCATCGTGCTGGCGCGCCAGGCGGAGGTCATTCACGCCGCCGAGCTGTTTGACGAAGGCATGGGATTTATCGACGAGCAAACGCTGCGCGAGAGCTTTAACCTGACCGTGGCGGAATGGGTGAGCGGCGACAACTGAGAAATCGAGCGATGGGAGACGGAAGATGAAAAAGGTTTTGGTTCTGGAGGATGAGTCCAGCATCCGCGGGTTCATCGTCATCAATCTGGAGCGGGCCGGCTATGAGGTGATCGAGGCGGAGACGGGCGAGGAGGCGCTGGAAAAGCTTGCGGCGAACCCCGATACCCGTGTGGCGCTGCTGGACATCATGCTTCCCGGCATCGACGGCATCGAGGTCTGCCGGCGCATCCGCCTGACCGACCCGCACATCGGCATCGTCATGCTCTCCGCGCGTTCGCAGGAGATGGACAAGGTGACGGGCCTGATGACCGGCGCGGACGACTACATCACCAAGCCCTTTTCCCCCGCGGAGCTGACCGCGCGGGTGGACGCGCTGCTGCGCCGCATGGGCGATGCGCCCGCCGCCGCGGCGGATGAGGGGAAGAGCGGAGAGCTTGTGCAGCCGCCGTTCCGTCTGAACCAGACGAACCGGACGCTGGAGAAGAACGGCGTACGCGTGAAGCTGACGCAGGTGGAGTATGCCATCGTCAAGCTGTTTATGGAGAATCAGGGCAAAGCGCTCTCACGCGAGGAGATCCTGGATTCGGTCTGGGGCCACGGCTACTTCGGCGAGCCGAAGATCGTGGACGTCAATGTGCGGCGCCTCCGCATCAAGCTGGAGGACGACGCGCAGGAGCCGAAATACATCCTGACCGTGTGGGGCTACGGCTATAAGTGGACGGTGGAGCGAGAGACATGACGGCGATTCCGACCAACATCCGAAATACCCTTCGCATCCGCGGCCTGCGCCAGCGCTGGCTCATCAGCGCGGCGCTGCCTGTCGTTGTGCTGATGATGGCGGCGGTGGCGGTCTTTACGGTGGCCGCTGCACAGTATTACTACAGCAGCATGCTCGCGGGACTGGAGGCGCGCGCCCGCGCGGCGGCGGATACCTTCACCGGCTACGGCGTGCGCAGCTACAGCGAGTACTACCGCCTCGCCTCCTACTCGGTGGAGACCTTCGAGGAGAAGGACGTGCTGGAGCTCCAGTTCATCAACACCAACGGGCGCGTACAGACGTCGTCCTACGGCTTGACTGCCGGCACCTCGCCGGGCACGGGCGACATCGAGCGCGCCATCGGCGGCGAGCTGGGCAGCTTTCAGGGACGGGATCCGCAGACGGGGGAGAGCATCCTCGCCGTTTCCTGCCCGCTGCTGTTCAATTCCCGCGTCATGGGCGTGCTGCGCTATGTGACGAGCCTGCGCGCGGTGGAACGTCAGATCCTGATCGATTTCCTGATCGCAGCGGGACTTGCGCTGACGGTGATCCTGCTGATCCTGCTCACCAACACGATCTTCATCAACAACGTCGTCAAGCCGGTGGCGGTCGTGTCCGACGCGGCGCGCCGCATCTCCGGCGGAAGCTATGGCATTCGCATCGACAACCGCTATCAGGACGAGCTGGGCGAGCTGGTGGACAACATCAACGATATGTCGCTCAAGATATCGCAGGCGGAGCAGATCCAGCAGGAATTCATCTCCTCCGTCTCGCACGAGCTGCGCACGCCGCTGACCGCCATCAACGGCTGGGCGGAGACGCTGGAGGTCGATCCCCTCGGCAACGCCGAGCAGACCAAACGCGGCCTTGCCATCATCGGCAAGGAATCCCGGCGCCTTACCGCCATGGTCGAGGAGCTGCTGGAATTCACAAAGATACAGGACGGGCGCTTTACGCTCCGCATTGACACGGTCGACCTCGTCTCCGAGCTGGAGGATACCATTTACACCTATCGCGAGCTGTTCCGGCAGGAAGGCATCGAGGTGTGCTACGACCCTGTCGAGGAGAGCATCCCGCCCATTGCGGCGGACGGCGAGCGCATGAGGCAGGTCTTCTCCAATGTGCTCGACAACGCCCACAAGCACGGCGGCGCGGGCAAGCGCATCGACGTGTCGGTACGGTCGGGAGAGGGCAATATCATCATCTGCGTGCGCGATTACGGCCCCGGCATCCCGCCGGAGGAGCTGCCCTTCGTCAAGCAGAAGTTCTACAAAGGCTCGTCCAGGGCGCGCGGCAGCGGTATCGGCCTCGCCGTCTGCGACGAGATCGTGAGGCTGCACGGCGGCGCGCTGACCATCGCCAATGCCGACGACGGGCAGAGCGGCGCGCGCGTGACCATTGCGCTTCCGATGTCCGTGACGGGCGAGCTCGAAAACGGATAGAAAAAACATAGAACAACTGTTGCATTTTAGAAAGATCTGTGCTATTATGGCACATGTAAGGAGTGTTACCATGGCAGAAGAACAAAGCTGCGCGCCGAAGTTTTACACAAGCATCGGAGGACAGGCGCTGATCGAAGGCATTCTGATGCGCGGCCCGGGCAGGCAGGCGATCGTCGTCCGCTCGCCGGAGGGGCTGGTTGTCAAGGAGGAGGAGATCAAGCTTACGCGCGACAAGTATCCCATCCTCGGACTCCCCATCATCCGGGGCGCGGTGACCTTTGTCGATTCGATGGTGCGCGGCGTCAAGGCGCTGATGTTCTCGGCGGACTATTTCCCCGAGGATGAGGTCGCAAAGCCGTCGAAATTCGACCTTTGGATCGAGGAGCACTTCAGCGACGAGAAGGCGCAGAAGCTGGTCACCGTGCTGGCGATCCTGCTGTCGCTGGGCATGACCCTCGGCCTCTTTTTCCTGCTGCCGACGTTTCTTGCGGGCTTCATCGACCCGTATATCAAGAGCGCGGCGCTGCACAACCTCTTCGAGTCGATCATCAAGCTGTTGATCTTTTTTTCGTACATGCTGCTGGTGTCGAGACAGAAGGACATCCAGCGCGTGTTCCAGTACCACGGTGCAGAGCACAAGACGATCTTCTGCTATGAGGCGGGCCTTCCCCTGACGGTGGAGAACTGCCGCATCCAGAAGCGCTTCCATCCCCGCTGCGGCACCAGCTTCCTGTTCGTCGTGGTCGTTATCTCGATTTTGATCTCCAGCGTCGTGTTCAGCTTCGTCGAGTGGAGGAACCTGTGGGTGCGCTTCGGTATGCACCTGCTGCTGCTCGTTCCCATCGTCGGCGTGGCGTATGAGTTCAACCGCTACGTCGGCGGGCACGACACGCCGCTGACGCGCTTTCTCTCGCGTCCGGGCCTGTGGCTGCAGAACTTCACGACCAACGAGCCGGACGACAGCATGCTTGAGGTCGCCATCAAGGCGATCGAGCTGGTCATCCCCGAGGAGAAGGGCAAGGACGCGTGGTAGGGCATGGCGACGACGTACAACGATCTCTATCTTGACATACGGCGGCGCTTTCGGGGCACGGGCGCGTTTGACCCGACCCGTACGGCGCGGGAGCTGATCTGCGCGGCGGCGGGCAAGACGAACGAGGAATTCGTGCGCGACAGCTGGCTCTATGTCCCGCCGGAGGTGGAGCGTGAAGCGAACGCGCTTGCGGCGCGCTATCTTGCCGGCGAGCCGGTGGCGTATCTGATCGGCGAGTGGGAGTTCTACGGTCTGCCGCTGGACATCTCCCGGGCGGTGCTGATCCCGCGGCCGGATACGGAGACGCTGGCGGAGCACGCCATTGCGGCGGCGCGCGCCTGCGCCGAGCCGCGCGTGCTCGACCTCTGCGCGGGCAGCGGCTGCATCGGGCTCGCCGTCGCAAAGCACGTCCCGTCCGCGCGGGTGCTGCTCGGCGAGCTGGACGAGGAAGCGATCAAGGTCTGCCGTCAGAACATCCGCCGCAACGGCCTGACCGCCCGCGTCAGCGCGGTGCGCACCGACGCGAGGGAAAGACCCTCGCGCCTTCTGGGGGAGTTCGACGTCATCGTCAGCAACCCCCCCTATATCCCAACGGCGGATATCGAGACGCTGGACGTGTCGGTGCGGGATCATGAGCCGCGCCTTGCCCTCGACGGAGGCGCGGATGGGCTGGACTTTTACCGTGCCATCTGCGGGAAATGGCGCGACGCGCTGCGCGAAAAGGGCAAGCTCCTCTTCGAGGTCGGGATCGGTCAGGCGGACGCGGTGCTGCGGCTGATGCGCGCGTCCGGCTTCGGCGACGTTCAAATCCTCCCGGATCTGAACGGCATCCCGCGCGTGGTGTTCGGCACCCGCTGGGAAGAGATATGAAAAACACCGATGAATCAGCGTGTGACAAGTGAAACCAGTTTATAGTACAGGAGGAACGAAGGATGGCAGAGAAGAACGTGACCAAGGCGGCGCTGGCGGCTGCGGAGGAGAAAAAGCGCGCCATCGAGACCGCGATGCAGCAGATCGAGCGCGCCTACGGCAAGGGCTCCATCATGCGCTACGGCGACGGCAAGGCGGTGGCGGGGGTCGAGGCGATCTCTACCGGCTCGCTGGCGCTGGATCTGGCGCTGGGTGTCGGCGGCCTGCCCCGCGGGCGCGTCATTGAGATCTACGGACCTGAGTCCTCCGGCAAGACGACGCTGGCGCTGCATGTGCTGGCGCAGGCGCAGAAGGCGGGCGGCGAGGTCGCGTTCATCGACGCGGAGCACGCGCTCGATGTGGGCTATGCGCGCGCGCTGGGCGTCAGGGTGGAGGAGATGCTGATCTCCCAGCCGGACACCGGCGAGCAGGCGCTCGAGATCTGCGAGACACTGGTGCGCACCGGCGCGGTGGACGTCATCGTCGTGGACTCCGTGGCGGCGCTGGTGCCGCGCGCGGAGATCGAGGGCGAGATGGGCGACAGCTTCGTCGGTCTCCACGCCCGTCTGATGTCGCAGGCGCTGCGCAAGCTGACCGGCGCGATCAGCAAGACCAACACCATCGTCATCTTCATCAACCAGCTTCGTGAGAAGGTCGGCGTCATGTACGGCAACCCGGAGGTCACGACCGGCGGCCGCGCGCTGAAGTTCTACGCCTCCGTGCGCATCGAGGTGCGCCGCATCGAGACGCTCAAGAACGGCGGCGAGATGATCGGCAACCGCACCCGCGCCAAGGTCGTCAAGAACAAGATGGCGCCTCCGTTCCGCGAGGCGGAGTTCGACGTCATGTACGGCGAGGGCATCTCACTGCTCGGCGAGCTGCTCGACCTCGGCGTCAAGCTGGGCTTCGTGCAGAAGAGCGGCTCGTGGTATGCCATGGGCGAGACGCGCATCGGACAGGGACGCGACGCCGCCAAGCAGTACCTCAGGGACAATCCCGCCGTCGCCGACAAGCTGGAGGCGGATATCCGCGCCAACTTCGACAAGCTGATGACCGGTCAGCAGCGCGTCGCCGCCAGAGCGGCGGGCCGCGCCGTGGACGTCTCAGCGGACGATTTTGAGGGATAAGGGCCGCTGACGCCGTTTCCGCGCGCGCCCTGCGGGCGCGAAGCGCTGCGGAGACGGGTGCTGACGCAGAGCGATGAGAATTGAGAAAATCGAGCGGTCAAAGCATAAGCAGGAGCAGATCCTCGTGCATCTGGAGGGCGGAAGCGTCCTTCCGATCACCGAGGCCGAGCTCCTGCGCTTCGGCTTGTATACAGGGCTGGACATTTCTCCGGAAACTGTGGTAAAATTACAAAAATGCGCCGCGCGGAGCAAGACGCGGATCCGCGCGGTCAATATGGTTTCCGCGCGCCCGCTGTCGAAGGCGGAGCTGCAGAAACGCCTGCGCGCCGGGGGCGCGGAGGCCGGGGACGCCGAAGCCGCCGCCGACTGGCTGGAAGAGGTCGGCGCGCTGGACGACCTCGTCTACGCCAAAGCCATCGTGCGGCACTACAGCGCGAGCGGCTACGGCGAGGCGAAGCTGCGCGACGAGCTGTTCCGCCGCGGCGTGCCGCGGGAGCTGTGGGATGAGGCGCTGGAGACCGCGCCGGAGGCGGCGGAGACCATCGCGCAGGTCATCACGTCCAGAACGCGGGGGAGGACCCCGGACGAGCGGGAGCGGAAGCGGCTTTCCGACCAACTGCTGCGCCGCGGCTTTGCCTGGCGCGACGTCAAGGCGGCGCTATCCGCGCTGGGTGCGGAAATAGAGGAGGACTAGAACGATGGCAAAGGACCTGATCCAATTCAGCAACGACAGGAAGGGCTTCCGTCGGCTGATCGTCATTGAGCTCGTCATCACGGCCCTGTTCACGGTGAATCTGGTCAGCGCGCTGATCCGCCGCAGCCAGAACCGTGTGTTCTACAGTGTGATCTGCCTGCTTGCCATGGCCTATATCACGGTGCGGAGCATCCGCGGTTACCGCGCCGCCGTGCAGAGAGAGAAGGAAGAAGCCGCGAAGCGGGAGAACGGAGAGCAGACGGAATGAACAATGCAAAGGTCGCATTCATCTCCCTCGGCTGCGCGAAGAACCTCGTCAACACCGAGCAGATGATGGCGCTGTGCCGCGATGCGGGACTGACGCTCGCCGATACGCCGGAGGGCGCGGACGTGGCGGTCATCAACACCTGCGGTTTTATCGACTCCGCAAAGGAGGAGGCCATCGATAATATCCTCGCCATGGGCGAGCTCAAGAAGCGCGGTGCGCTCCGGAAGATACTGGTCACCGGCTGCCTCTCGCAGCGGTATCGGGACGAGATCACGGACTCGATGCCGGAGGTGGACGGACTGCTCGGCACGGGGAGCTACGGCGAGATCGTTACCGCCATCGACGAGGTGCTCGGAGAGGGGCGTCCGCGCCGCTTCGGCAGCATCCACGCGCCCATTGAGGAGCTGCACCGCGTCATCACCACGCCGCCCTATACGGCGTATCTCCGCATCGCGGAGGGCTGCGACAACCATTGCGCCTTCTGCGTCATCCCGTCGCTGCGCGGCAAATACCGCAGCCGCGCATGGGAAAACGTGCTCGCCGAGGCGAAGAAGCTCTCCGACATGGGTGTGAAGGAGCTTATTGTCATCGCGCAGGACATCACGCGCTACGGTACCGACAAGTACGGCAGGCGGCGCCTGCCGGAGCTGATACATGAATTATGTAAACTTGATTTCCACTGGGTGCGTCTGCACTATCTGTATCCCGACGAGTTCGACGACGAGCTGATCGACGCCATCGCGTCGGAGCCGAAGGTGCTCAAATATCTCGACGTTCCCATCCAGCACTGCAATGACCGCATCCTTCGCGCCATGAATCGGCGGGGAGACAAGGAGTACCTGCTGGCGCTGTTTGCCAGGCTGCGCGAGCGCATCCCCGGCCTCGTGCTGCGCACGAGCATCATTGCGGGGCTGCCCGGCGAGGGCGGAGCGGAGTTCGACGAGCTGTGCGAGTTCCTGCGCGAGGTGAAGATCGAGCGCGCGGGCGTGTTTCCCTACTCGCCGGAGGAGGGGACGGCTGCGGCGAGGATGGAGCGTGTTGATTCGGGAGAAGCGCGCCGCCGCGCGGAGCTGCTGGTGGATGTGCAGAGCCGGATCATGGACGAATACAATGAAGCCATGCAGGGCGAGACCGTCGAGGTGCTGTGCGAGGGCTTTGACGCTGCGTCGATGGGCTATGTCGGGCGCAGTTATGCCGAGTCCGTCGACATCGACGGCAGGATCTACTTTTCGTCGGAGCGCGAGCTTGCCGCGGGCGAGTTCGTGAACGTCCGCATCACCGGCACGATGGACGGCGAGCTGACCGGCGAAGCCTTACAGGAGGTTGACATAACATGACAACTGCCAACAAACTGACGCTGCTGCGCATGGCGCTGATCCCGGTGTTCCTCGGCGTGCTGTACGCGGGCTTTCCCGGCTCGCGCTACGTCGCGCTGGGCGTGTTCGTCGCTGCGAGCCTGACGGATTTTGCGGACGGCTACATCGCGCGGCACTACAACCAGATCACGAATTTCGGCAAGTTCATGGACCCGCTGGCGGACAAGGTGCTCGTCATGGCGGCCATGTGCTGGTTCGTCGAGGCCGGGCGGATGCCCGGCTGGGTGCTGGCGGTCGTGCTGCTGCGCGAGTTCGCGGTGTCGGGCATGCGCCTCGTCGCGGTCGAGCAGGGGCGCGTGATCGCCGCGGGCTGGTCGGGCAAGATCAAGACCGCCGCGACGATGGTTTGCCTTATCCTGATGCTGCTGATTCCCGCGCCGGAGCCGTGGGACTCCGCGCCGGACTTCATCGCCGCGGTCAGCAACGCGGTCATCGTCGTCACGACGCTCTATTCGGGCATCGAATATTTCATCAAAAACCGCGACGTCTTCAAAAACGTCGATTAAGGAGCATGAAGTATGTATCTCTATAATTCCGCCAGCCGCAAGAAGGAAGAATTCGTCCCCAACCATCCCGAGCTCGTCAAGATGTATACCTGTGGTCCGACCGTGTACCACTTCGCGCACATCGGCAACCTGCGCAGCTACCTCATGGAGGATGTGCTGGAAAAGTACCTGCGCTTCCTGGGCTATCCCGTCAAGCGCGTGATGAACATCACCGACGTCGGGCACCTGTCCAGCGACGCCGACACCGGCGAGGACAAGATGCTCAAGGGCGCGAAGCGCGAGCACAAGAGCGTCATGGAGATCGCGCAGTTTTACACCGACGCGTTTTTCAACGACTGCCGCAAGCTGAACATCAAGCGCCCCGACGTGGTGGAGCCGGCGACGAACTGCATCGACGAGTACATCAAGATCATCACGAAGCTCATTGACGACGGCTACGCCTATCTCGCAGGCGGCAACGTGTACTTCGACACCTCGAAGCTTGCGCGCTACTACATCTTCAACGACCACAACGAGGAAGATCTGGCGGTCGGCGTGCGCGAGGGCGTCGAGGAGGATACGAACAAGCGCAACAAGAACGACTTTGTGCTCTGGTTCACCAAGTCAAAGTTCGAGGATCAGGCGCTCAAATGGGATTCCCCGTGGGGCGTGGGCTATCCGGGCTGGCACATCGAGTGCTCCGGCATCTCCATGAAGCACCTCGGCGAGGAGCTTGACATCCACTGCGGCGGCGTGGACAATATGTTCCCGCACCACACGAACGAGATCGCGCAGAGCGAGAGCTATCTGGGCCATAAGTGGACGAAGTACTGGGTCCATGTCGCGCACCTCAACACCTCGGACGGCAAGATGTCCAAGTCCAAGGGTGAGTTTTTGACGGTTTCGCTGCTGGAGCAGAAGAGTTACGACCCGATCGCATACCGCTTCTTCTGCCTCCAGAGCCACTATCGCAAGAATCTGGTGTTCACCTGGGAGAACCTCGACAACGCGCAGAAGGCGTTCGAGAAGCTGATCGCGCGCATCGCGGCGCTCGATCCCGGTGACGGCGCGGCGGACGGGACGGTCCGCGCGGCGTACCGCGAGAAGTTCATCAAGCAGATGGACAACGACCTCAACACGCCCAACGGCGTGACGGTGCTCTACGACGTCCTGAAGGCGCAGACGAACGACGCAACCAAGCGCGCCGTGCTGGGCGACATGGACAGCGTGCTGAGCCTGAACCTGCTGGAAAAGGCGGACGCGCTGCGCGAGAAGAACGCCAGAGCGGCGGCGACGAAATCGGCGGAATTTACGGTCATCGCCGAGGACGGGGAGAGCGACGCGGCGATCGAGACGCTGATCCGCGCCCGGGCCGACGCGAAGAAGGCGAAGGACTTCGCTGAGGCGGACCGCATCCGAGACGCGCTCAAGGCGCAGGGCGTCGAGCTGACCGACATTCCGAACGGCGCGAAGTGGAAGCGTGTGTAAAAAATGAAACGGATCGGGGAGCATCTGCTTCCCGATCCGTTTTTTATCCGTTGCTGCGCCCGGTCAAGGACGGCTGTCCCGCGCCCGGTCCGCGTCGATCCTGCAGGTCTTCGCCGTTGCTCAGGATCACGTTTGAATACCAATACGCAGAGTCCTTCAAGGTTCGTTCCTGAGTGCGGAAATCCACATAGATCAGCCCAAAGCGCTTGTCAAAGCCAAACGCCCACTCGAAATTGTCCATGATCGACCAGACCATATAGCCCTTCACAGGGTATCCCTCGTCCGCTGCCCGCTTCAGACCGCGCAGATACCACTTCATGAACTGGATGCGCTGGGGATCGTGGACGCAGCCGTCGTCCATCGGAAAGTCAACGATCGCAACGCCGTTTTCCGTGATGATGACGGGGATATGATAGCGTTCATGGATGAAGCGCACGCCCCAGTAAAGCGCGTCCGGCGTGACCGCCCAGCCCATGTTGGTGCGCGGGATGCCCGGCCAGGGCGTTTCCATCCGGCCGTCCGGGCCGTCGTTGTAGTTGTTCGCCAGATAGCAGTTCCAGCCGAGAAAGTCCAGCGGCTGATGGATGAGGGCCATGTCCGCGTCGCTGAGCACGGCCCGCAGCCGGGGATGCGCCTCGCCCTTCATGATGGGGTCCATCCACCAGTTGAGCAGGTAGTGACAGAGCGCGCCGGAGAAGGTTTTCTCCCGCGCCCGCAGAATGTCCGCCTCGCTCTCCGATTCCGGAAGATACAGGGTACTGTCCGTGGCTATGCCGACCCGGGGCGGAAGGATCGCATGATCCCGGATGATCCGCACCGCTTTCCCGTGGGCCAGCAGAAGATTCCGGGAAAGGCAAAGCACCTTCTCCGCTTCATCCTCGCTGCCGGCCGGGACGCTCTCGTAGGGCGGGTGCGTTCCGTGCAGATAACCCTCGCCGATAAAGGAGGTGCCCTCGTTAAAGGTCATCCAATGAGAAACCTGATCGGAAAGGGCCCCCACGACCGCCTTGACATAGGCGGCGAAATCCCCGCTGATCGTTCCGGAAAGCCATCCGCCCTTCTCATGCGCCCACAGCGGCAGGTCCCAATGGTATAAGGTACACAGCGGCGTGATGCCCGCGTCCAGAAGCTCCTGCACCAGCTCACGATAGAACGCGAGTCCTTTTTCGTTCACCTGTCCCTCCGCGGGCATGACGCGCGGCCAACTGACGGAAAAGCGGTAAGCCTTCAGGCCGATCCGCTTCATCAGCGCCACGTCCTCCCGGAAGCGGTGATAGTGGTCGCAGGCGATCCTGCCGCTGTCTCCGTGGGCGACGTGCCCGTCCGACAGCGCGTCCCAGATGCTGGGCCCCTTGCCGTCCTCACGATATGCGCCCTCGATCTGATACGCGGCGCTGGCCGCGCCCCAGAGAAAATCGTTGCAAAAGCTCATGATTGACCTCCTGCTGACGGTGTTCGTCTTCTCGATCATCAGGCAATCGGCGTAAAAAAGCATTGCAGGATATGGTTCCCTGCTGCGTTTCGGCTTCAAATGCCGTGGGGGTTCGGCCCGTCGTGCCCGTGTCTGAAATTTTCCGTTCTGCGGCGTTTTCCTGCGCGGCTGTTCGATTCAGCCGTTCGTTTCCGTATGGTCGCAGAGCTCCCGGATCTTTGCCTGCAGCGCCTTGAAGTCGTCGAAGGCCTCGGGGCGTCGGCGCGGGTCGCGCAGCAGCGCGGCGGGATGGTAGACCGCCATCATCTGCACGCCGGCCTTCTCGAACCACTGCCCGTGCTCGCGGGTGATCTTGAAATCCTCTTTGATGATCCGCATCGCCGCGATGCGCCCGAGGCAGACGATGATCTTCGGACGCAGCAGCGCGGCCTGACGGCGCAGGTAGCCGATGCAGGCGTCCTGCTCGACGCTCAGCGGATCGCGGTTCTGCGGCGGGCGGCACTTGACGATGTTCGCGATGTAGACGTTCTCGCGCCGGAGTCCGATGATGGCGAGCATGTCGTCCAGCAGCTTGCCCGCGCGCCCGACGAAGGGCTCGCCCTGCTCATCCTCGTTCGCACCGGGGCCCTCGCCGATGAACAGCACCTCCGCGTTCCGGCTGCCGACGCCGAACACGACGTTCTTCCGCGTCTCCCAGAGCGAGCATTCGCGGCAGTTTTCGCACTCTTTTTCCAATGTTTCCCAACGATCTGTCATATGATCTGTCCTCACATGCGCGTTTCGATCCATGCCCGGATGTCGGCATAGACCTGCTCTCTTTCTGCTTCGTTCAGGATTTCGTGCCGCAGGCCGGGGTAGAGCTTGAGCGTCACGTCCCGGACGCCCGCCTGACGGAAGCTCTCACAGGCTTTGCGCACGCCCTTGCCCAGATCGCCCACGGGGTCCATCGCGCCAGAGATGAACAGCACCGGCATATTTTTATCCATTCGCGCGACGTTCGCCTGTTTGCCGATGAAGGCGATTCCGCCGAGCATGTCGAGGAACAGCCCCACCGTCGCCTCGCCGCCGCAGAGCGGGTCCGCGATGTAGCGGTCGACGTTCTCCGTGTTGACGCTGAGCCAGTCGAAATCGGTGCGTCTGGGCTCGAAGGGCTTGTTGTACGAGCCGAAGGCGAGATTGCTGACCGCGGCGTTGGGCTTGTCAAGGCCCTTCCTGCCGCCGATGAGCTTTGCCGCCAGCCTGCCGAGCGCGACTGTGCCGCCCGACTGCTGTCCCGTGCCCATGATGACGGCGCCCGTGACGGTGCCGGGATAGCGGATGAGGTAGGTGCGCGCGAGGAAGGAGCCCATCGAGTGCCCCATCAGGAAATAGGGGAGGCCGGGGTATTTCAGCTCCGTCTGCCTGCGGAGCGCGGCCATGTCGTCCACGACGTGCGTCCAGCCGTCTGTTTTGCCGAAGTACAGCGGCGCCGCGCCCTCTGCAATGCTGAGGCCGTGGCCGATGTGGTCGTTCGCGACGACGACGAAGCCCCTGCCGCACAGAAATTCCGCAAAGGGCGCGTAGCGCAGCGCGTACTCCGCTACGCCGTGCGCGATCTGATACACGCCGACAGGCTCGCCCTCAGGCGTCCACTCCACCGCATGAATGGGAGTTTTTCCGTCAGACGAGGAGAAATAAAATTCCTTGCAATTTGTCATAGCAATATGGATCTCCCTGTGTTATAATCAGTTCAACAGGATGATACCATACCTTTTCGCAAAAGAACAGGGGGCCCGATGAAAAATTATATTCTCGCCCTCGATCAGGGCACGACCAGCTCCCGCGCCATCATATTCGACCGGGAGGGGAAGATCGTCGCCAAGGCGCAGCATGATTTTACCCAGATCTATCCCAAACCCGGCTGGGTCGAACACGACCCGCTTGAGATCTGGGGCACGCAGCGCATCGTCGTGGCGCAGGCGCTGCGTGAGTCCGGCCTTGCGGAGGAGATCGCGGGCGTCGGCATCACCAACCAGCGAGAGACGACCATCGTCTGGGAGAAGGCAACGGGCAGACCCATCCATAACGCTATCGTCTGGCAGTGCCGCCGCACGGCGGACATCTGCGATGCGCTGGTGCGCGGGCACCCCGCCGTGAACGAGCAGGTTGCGGAGAAGACAGGACTGCTGATCGACGCGTATTTTTCCGGCACGAAGATCAAGTGGCTGCTCGACAACGTCCCCGGCGCGCGGGAGAAGGCGGAGCGCGGCGAACTGCTGTTCGGCACGGTGGAGAGCTGGCTCATCTGGAAGCTGACCGGCGGCCGGGTGCATGTCACCGACTATTCCAACGCATCCCGCACGATGCTGTTCAATATCCACACACTTCAGTGGGACGAGGAGCTGTGCGCGCTGCTGGGCATCCCGATGTCCATGCTGCCGACGCCTGTCGGGAACTCCGAGGTCTACGGCGAGATCGCCGACGGCATCGAGGGGCTGGAGGAGCTTGCGGGCGTGCCGGTCTGTGGCGCGGCGGGCGACCAGCAGGCGGCGCTGTTTGGACAGGGCTGCTTTGTGCGCGGGCAGGCGAAGAACACCTACGGCACGGGCTGCTTTACGCTGATGAATGTCGGTGCACAGCCGGTGCGCTCCCGCGCGGGACTGGTGACGAGCGTCGCCTGGAGCATCGGAGGCGGGACGACCTACGCCCTCGAGGGCAGCGTGTTCAACGCGGGCAGCGCCATCCAGTGGCTGCGCGACGAGCTGCGGCTGATCGCCAGCGCGCCGGAGTGCGACCGGCTTGCCGAGAGCGTGCCGGACGCCGGCGGCATCTACATCGTGCCGGCGTTCACCGGCCTCGGCGCGCCGTACTGGGACATGTACGCCCGCGGCTGCATCGTGGGTATGACGCGCGGCACGTCGCGCGCGCACATTGCCCGCGCGGTGCTGGAGTCGATCGCCTATCAGGTGACCGACCTGATGACCGCCATGCGGCAGGACGCGGGCTGTGAGATCACGGTCCTGCGCGTCGACGGCGGCGCAAGCGTGAGCGACGTGATGATGCAGTTTCAGGCGGATCTGCTGCGCATTCCCGTCGATCGTCCCGCCATGGTGGAGACGACGGCGTTCGGCGCGGCGGCGCTGGCGGGGCTTGCCGCGGGACTGTGGAAGGATCTGGACGAGGTCCGCGCCGCGCGCAGGTGCGAGCGAGTGTTCCTGCCGCAGCGCGAGCAGTATGCCTGCGAGGAGAGCTATCAGGGCTGGAAGAGAGCGGTCAACTGCGCCCAAGGCTGGGCCAAACATAAATAAATCAACAATTATTTGAAAGGAGCTACCGACATGGCAAATTTGGAAGATATCAAGCGCAAGGCGCAGAGCGCCGCCTACACGACGGCGGAGAAGGCGAAGGAGGCGGCGGCCTTCGCCAGTGAAAAGGCAGTGGCTTTGAAGGACGCGACGAAGGTTCGGGTCTCGCTCATCAATGAGAAGCGCAAGCTGGAAAAGTGTTATCAGGCGCTGGGCGAATGGTTTGCCGCACAGTACGGCGACGACGTGCCCGAGGGCGCGGAGGACATCGTGAAGGCGGTCCGCGCCTCACAGGAGAAGATCGCAGAGCTGCAGACGCTCAAGGGCGAGAAGGAGTTCTCTCCCCGTGAGCTGATGGACAAGGGCGTCGGATTCATCGCCGAGAAGGCGGAGGCTCTCGCCGCGCTTGCCAGAAAGCCGTCCGAGGGAGCCAAGGCGCAGGAGCTGGTGGACGAGGGCGTGGAGGCCTTTGCCGAGAAGGCGGAAGCGGTCGCGGAAGAGGCCGGGGAGCCTGCCGACATCGGCGCCGCGCAGAAGCTGGTGGACGAAGGCGTGGAAGCCTTTGCCGAGAAGGCGGAGGCAGTCGCGGAAGAGGCCGGGGAGCCTGCCGACGTCACGGCTGCGCAGAAGCTGGTGGACGAGGGCATTGAAGCCGCGGCGGACTGGATCAGCGGAGAAAAGAACGAACCGGAGGAATAATCCGAAAATCCCTCTTGCAATTCCAAAAAAAATGTGTTATAGTAGCCCCCGCGATTACACAGCGCGGGGAGTCTTCCCGCGTGACTGGATAACGGAGGTAAATGACTCATGTACATGGCAGTGGTTATCTTGCAGGTTCTGTGCGGCCTGGTCGTCATCGGCATCGTGCTGTTCCAGTCCGGCAAGTCCGCGGGCCTGTCCGGCGCCATCGGCGGTGTGGCGGACAGCTTTATGTCCAAGAACAAGTCCAAGTCGTTCGACGCGAAGCTCGCGCGCGCGACCAAGTGGGTCGGCGCGGTGTTCATTTTGCTGACGCTCGTGCTGAACATGCTCTGAGAATCGCAGAAAGCGGCGGGTCTTTTGACCCGCCGCTTTTTCATAGGCGAAGCGCGGCCCCGTTACGGCAGCCGTCGATCCGCCGCACCGCGCGCCCGGGACGCAGGCGCTCCGGCAGGCTCGTTTCACCGTGCGCATCGGCGGGAAACGGCGCGGCCCGTCCGTACCCCGGCACAAAAAGCGCTGCGGGACGGATATCCGCCGCCGGCGAGCGGGTCGGAGGCCCCGCTTTTTTTGCCCTTGCATTTGAAAAAGTCTTATGCTATTGTTTCTTTGTTTAATAGGTAGGGAGGGGTCGACGTGCGCTTTGAGTCCATCACGAGCCGGCATAACGCGTATCTGGCGCATCTGCGGAAGCTCGCCGCCTCCCGGTCGTACCGCGACGAATGCGGCGAATACCTCGGCGACGGGACGAAGCTGCTGGACGAGGCGCTCAAATGGAACGCGCCGCTCAGGGCGGTGGTCGTGTCCGAGGGCGCTGAGGTTCCCGACCTGCCTGAAGGCGTCCGCGCCGTGCGCGTCAGCACCGAGCTGATGCGCTATGTCAGCCCGGCGGAGACGCCGCAGGGCGTGCTGTTCACGGCGGCGCTGGAGCGGCCCGCCCTGCCGGACCGGCTGGACGGCGTGCGCTATCTGGTCCTCGACGGCGTGCAGGACCCCGGCAACGTCGGCACGATCCTTCGCACGGCGGATGCGTTCGACTGCGGCGGCGTGTTTCTGGTGAACGCCTGCGCCGATCTCTATAATCCCAAGACCGTCCGCGCGACGATGGGCGCCATCTTCCGCCAGCGGGTGTGGACCTGCACGGCGGACGAGCTTGCCGTGCTGCTGGAGCGCAGCGGCGTCCCCCTGTTCGGCGCCGCGCTGCGCGGCGACACCGTGCCGCTTGGCAGCGCCGGCCTGGCCCGCGCCGCCGTCGCCATCGGCAGCGAGGGGCGCGGTCTGAGCGAAGAGCTGCTGGAACGCTGCAGCGGGACGCTCAGGATACCCATGAGCGAGCGCTGCGAGTCGCTCAACGCGGCGATCGCGGCGGCGATCGTGCTGTGGGAGATGTATCGATAACGCACGGATGAGGAGAAGGCTATGTCGGGGACCAAATACTGGATCTGGCTGAGCGAGCGGAGGGGGCTTCCCACCTGCGTCAAGCTGCGGCTGCTCGAGCATTTCGGCACGCCTGAAAATATCTACTATGCCGAGACGGAGGATTACCTGCAGATCGAGGGCATGACGCCGAGGCTGGCGCTTTCGCTCGCGGACAAGAGCACCGGGGAGGCGGACCGTATCCTCGGCGACTGCGAGCGGCTGGGCGTCCGCATCCTGACGATGCAGGACGCGGACTATCCCGCGCGCCTGCGCAACATCTACGAGCCGCCCTGCCTGCTGTACGTCAGGGGCAGACTGCCCCTGATCGACGAGGAGGCGGCGATCGCGATGGTCGGCACGCGCCGGGCGACGCCCTACGGCATCGAGACGGCGGAGGAGCTGGCCTACGCCATGGCGCGGCAGGGGGCGCTGATCGTCTCCGGCGGCGCCTACGGCATCGACACGGCGGCGCACCGCGGCGCGCTTCGCGCGGGCGCGAAGACCGTCGCCCTGCTCGGCTGCGGCATCGATGTGGTCTATCCCGCGGGGAACGAATGGCTCTACCGCGATGTGGCGGCCTCCGGCGCGCTGCTGACGGAGTATCCGCCCGGCACGCCCGCCGTCGGCTCCCATTTTCCGGTGCGCAACCGGATCATCAGCGGGCTCTGCCTCGCGACGATCGTTGTGGAGGCGCCCGCGGAGCGCAGCGGCGCGCTGATCACCGCGCATACCGCGTTGGAGCAGGGGCGCGACGTGTTCGCCGTCCCGGGTCCGATCAACGCGCCCATGAGCCGCGGCTGCAACCGTCTGATCGCGGACGGCGAAGCGGCGCTGGTCGCGGACACCGCCGATGTGCTCTGGGAGTATGAGGCGCGCTATCCGCATAAACTGCACTGCGGGCGCGTGGAGCTGCCGCACAGGATGGGATATCAGGCGCGGCGCGGGACAGACACAGCAAAGCCCGCTGAGCAAGAAGAGGATAAGAAGAAAGAAAAGCTGCCGGCGCTGGACGTGCGCGAGGGCTCCACGAGACTGACGGACGATCAGCTGCGCATCGTGCGGCAGCTCAGGGAGGGCGCGCTGCAGGTCGACGACCTGATCGAGACGCTCCAACTGCCGACACGGCGGGTGCTCTCGGCGCTTACCGTGCTGGAGATCGAGGGATACGTCGCTCAGAGCAGCGGCAAGACCTTTTCCCTCAACGCAGAATTGATAGAGGAGTAACATATGGCGAAGAAGCATCTGGTCATCGTCGAGTCGCCGGCGAAGGCAAAGACCATCGGGAAATATCTGGGCAGGGACTACGCCGTCACGGCGAGCATGGGCCACCTGCGGGACCTGCCCAAGAGCAGGCTCGGCGTCGATATCGAGAACGATTTCGAGCCGGATTACAAGCCCATCAAGGGCAAGGAGACGCTGATCCGCGACCTCAAAAAGTCCGCAAAGGAGAGCGACGTCGTCTATCTCGCGACGGACCCGGACCGTGAGGGCGAGGCGATCTCCTGGCACCTCAAGGCGCTGCTCGATCTGGACGACGACAAGGCGAAGCGCGTGACCTTCAACGAGATCACCAAAAAGGTCGTCGCCGAAAGCATCCAACAGCCCCGCGCCATTGACCAGGATCTGGTGGACGCGCAGCAGGCGCGCCGCCTGCTCGACCGCATCGTGGGCTACCAGCTCTCGCCGCTGCTGTGGAAAAAGGTGCGCCGCGGGCTGTCCGCGGGGCGCGTGCAGTCCGTCGCCATGCGCATGGTGGACGATCGCGAGAAGGAAATCGAGGCGTTTCAGCCGGAGGAGTACTGGACGCTCGACGCGATGCTGCGGGATGAGCCGGAGAGCAAGCCATTCTCCGCGCATTACTACGGCAAGGGCGGCAAAAAGGCGGAGCTGGGCTCGAAAGAGGCGGTCGACGCCGTCATTCAGGATACCGGGAACGCCGTATTCGCCGTCAAGGCGATCAAGCGCGCGGACAGGAAGCGCTCTCCCGCGCCGCCGTTCACGACCTCGACGCTCCAGCAGGAGGCTTCCCACAGGCTGAACATGACCCCGCGCCGCACCATGGCGGTCGCGCAGCAGCTTTATGAGGGCGTCGATATCACAGGCGAGGGCACGGTGGGCCTTATCACCTATATGCGCACCGACTCGCTGCGCATCTCCGAGGAGGCGCTCGCCGCGGCCAAGGGATTCATTCTGGAGCGTTACGGCAAGGCGTACTATCCGCGCGCCGCGCGCCGCTTCCACACGAAGGCGGGCGCACAGGACGCGCACGAGGCGATCCGTCCGTCCAGCGTCGAGCTGACGCCGGAGCGCGTCAAGGGAGACCTGACCGGTGAGCAGTACCGCCTTTACCGCCTGATCTGGAGCCGCTTCCTCGCCTCTCAGATGGCGAACGCGGTCTATGACAGCGTCAGCGTGGAGATCGAGGCGAACGGGTATGAGTTCCGCGCCAGCGCCAGCGAGCTCAAGTTTGCGGGCTACACCGCGCTCTACGAGGAGTCCCGCGACGATGAGCGCGAGGATCGCTCCGCCAGGCTGCCTCCGCTGACCGAGGGTCAGGTCGTGACGCTCGACGAGTTTGCGTCGGAGCAGCATTTTACCCAGCCGCCCACGCGCTATACGGACGCGACGCTCATCCGCGCCATGGAGCAGAACGGCATCGGCCGCCCCTCCACCTATGCGCCGACGGTCTCGACGATCCTCGACCGCGAGTACGTGGTCAAGGAGGGCAGGTACCTTCGCCCGACGCCGCTGGGCTCAGTGGTGACGGAGCTGATGAAGCAGCGCTTCCCCGACATCGTGGACACCGGATTCACCGCCCGCATGGAGGAGACGCTGGACGCCGTCGAGGAGGGCAAGACCGCGTGGAAGGATGTTCTGCGCACCTTCTACGGAGGCTTTTCCAAAGAGCTTGAGGATGCGGAGGATGCGGAGCGCATCAAGGTGCCCGATGAGGTCAGCGAGGAGAAGTGCGACGTCTGCGGGCGCAATATGGTCGTCAAATCCGGGCGCTTCGGGCGCTTTCTCGCCTGCCCGGGCTATCCGGAATGCACATTTACCAAGCCGCTGACCGTCGAGCTGCCGGGGCGCTGCCCCAAGTGCGGCGGACGCCTGATGAAGCGCTCCGGCATCAGCAAGAAGAACAACAAGCAGTATACCTACTGCGCCTGCGAGTTCCGCGGCAGCCGCGACGAGAGCAGGGCCTGCGACTTCACGACCTTTGACGTGCCGGTGAAGGATGATTGCCCCGCCTGCGGCCAGACGATGTTCAAGAAGTCCGGCAGGGGCTACAACCGCCCCTACTGCATCAATCCCGACTGCGAGCGCTTTGTGCCGGAGGAGAAGCGCGGTTATGCGAAGCGGGCGGCGGATAAGAGCGCGAAGCAGACAGAGGAAAAGAAGCCCGCCGCGAAAAAGACCGCGGCGAAGAAGACCGGCGCGAAAAAGACCGCGGCGAAACAATCTGCAGCAAAGAAGACGACGACATGAAAGACGTAACTGTAATCGGTGCCGGACTTGCGGGCAGCGAATGCGCGTGGCAGCTCGCGCGGCGCGGCGTGCGGGTGACGCTGTGCGAGATGAAACCCGGCAAGCGTACCCCCGCGCATACGACCGACAATTTTGCGGAGCTGTGCTGCTCCAACTCCCTGCGCTCCGACCAGCTTGAAAACGCGGTGGGGCTGCTGAAGGAGGAACTGCGCCGCCTCGGCTCATTGATTCTCACCTGCGCGGATGAGACGCGCGTGGAGGCGGGCGGAGCGCTCGCCGTTGACCGCCACGGCTTTGCGCGGCTCGTCACGGAGCGCATCCGCAGCCATCCCCATATCACCGTCGTCGAAAGCGAGGCGACGGAGCTGCCGGAGACGGGCGAGGTCGTCGTCGCCACCGGACCGCTGACGAGCGACGCGCTGACGGACGCCATCACGCGAAAGATCGGAGGCGGCGACGAGGCGGGGAACACCCTGCACTTCTTTGACGCCGCCGCGCCGCTTGTGACCTTTGAGAGCGTGGATATGGAGAACGCATGGTTCGCCTCGCGCTATGACAAAGGAACGGCAGATTATGTCAACTGCCCGATGACCGAGGAGGAGTACGCCGCGTTTTGGGAGGCGCTGACGACGGCGGAGGAAGCGCCGGTGCACGGCTTCGAGGACAAAAACGTGTTCGAGGGCTGTATGCCCGTCGAGGTCATGGCGCGCCGCGGGCGCGACACGCTGCGCTACGGGCCGCTCAAGCCGCGCGGGCTCAAGGATCCCAAAACGGGGCGCGAGCCTTACGCCGTGGTGCAGCTCCGCCGCGACAACCGCGACGGCAGCGTTTACAATCTGGTCGGTTTCCAGACGCATCTGCGCTTTCCGGAGCAGAAGCGCGTCTTTTCGATGATCCCGGCGCTGCGCGATGCGGAATTCGTGCGCTACGGCGTGATGCACCGCAACACCTATCTGGACTCTCCGCGCCTGCTTGACCGCTATTACCGGCTCATCGCCGACCCGCGCATCGCGTTTGCGGGGCAGATGACCGGCGTGGAGGGCTACGTTGAGTCGGCGGCTTCGGGCTTCCTCGTCGGCGTGGAGCTGGCGCGGCGGCTCGCGGACAGGCCGCCCGTCGATTTTCCGCAGGAGACCGCCGTCGGCGCGCTGGGCCTGTACGTCAGCAACGGCAGCGTGAGCGAGTTCCAGCCGATGAACATCAACTTCGGCATCATCCCGCCGCTGGGTTACCGTGTCAAGGGCAAGCGCAACAAGAACGCGGAGCTGTCGAAGCGTTCGCTGGAGCTCATCGACGCGCTGCGCGGCGAGGTCATGAGCGATGTGGAAGAGATTTAGAAGAAATACAGACAGAAGGGGGGACGCTTCCGTGAAGATTGCCATTGACGCCATGGGCGGCGATTTCGCGCCGTCCGCGCCCGTACGGGGCGCGCTGCTCGCGCGGGAACGGTATCCCGATGCGGAGCTCATCCTTGTCGGGCGTGAGGACGCGATCATGGACGAGCTGCGCGGGGCGGGCATGTCCGCGCCGCCTGCGGGCGTGACGATCCGAAACGCGAGCGAAGTGATCGAGATCGAGGACGACGCTGCGACGGCGTTCAAGAAGAAACCCGATTCTTCGATGACCGTGGGGCTCCGGATGGTAAGAGACGGCGAGGCGGACGGCTTCGTCTCCGCCGGCAGCACCGGCGCGCTGCTTGCGGGCGCGACGCTGGTGGTCAAGCGCATCCGCGGTCTGCGCCGCGCCGCGCTCGCGCCGACGATCCCCACCGCGACGGGGCACGCCGTGCTGCTGGACTGCGGCGCGAACGCGGAATGCACGGTGGAATACCTGCTGCAGTTCGCCTATCTGGGCAGCTACTATGCCGCCAAAGTGCTGGGCGTGCACAGGCCCCGCGTGGGTCTGCTGAACATCGGCGCGGAGGAGGAGAAGGGCGACACGCTCCGCCGCGAGACCTGCCAGAAGCTCAAGGAAGCCGACAGACGCGGGGACCTGAACTTCGTCGGCAACATCGAGGCGAAGGAGGCGATGCTGGGCCAGTGCGATGTCATCGTGGCGGACGGCTTCGCCGGCAACGTCATGCTCAAGAGCATCGAGGGCGCGGGCAAGATGCTCGGCGGGATGCTCAAGGACATGCTGATGAAGAATACCGGCTCCAAGCTCGCGGCGCTGCTGCTCAAGGGCAGCCTTGCCGACTTCAAAAAGACGCTCGATCCCAACGAGGTGGGCGGCACGGCGCTGCTCGGCATCTCCAAGCCGGTGGTCAAGGCGCACGGCTCGTCCAGCGCCGCCGCGTTCTGCAGCGCGGTGCGGCAGGCGATCGAAGTCGCGCGCAGCGGCATTGCGGAGGACATCGCGCGGGACATCGACAAGATGCGGATCGACCGGCTTTGACGTGCTTTCCGCCCCGCACTTTTTGGCAAAAGCCTCTTGACACCGCATAGGGTACGGTGTACCATACGTTCATACCATATCCGTCCAATGGAGGAGAGATTATGACCCCGGAAGAAATTTTCGGCAAACTGCAGGCTCTGATCGCTGAGCAGTTTGCGCTCGATGAAGAAAAAATCCTGATGACGAGCTCGTTTACGGAGGATCTCGACGCCGACTCCGTCGACCTTGTGGAGCTTGTGATGGCGATGGAAGAAGAGTTCAATCTGGATGAGATCGACGAGGATGAGCTGGCGCAGCTCAAGACAGTCGGCGACTGCGTGCGGTTTTTGAACGGAAAGCTGAATGGATGAGACAGGGCGTCCCGCCGCGGCGGGACGCTGTTCTATGAAATGGGGGTGAGAGGATGCAGGCATTGGAGGACGCGCTGGGCTATCATTTCCGTGACCGCGCGCTGCTGCGCGAGGCGCTGCGCCACAGCTCTTACGCCAACGAGCATCACGGCGAGGAGGCGACAAGCAATGAGCGTCTGGAATTCCTGGGCGACAGCGTGTTGGGCTTCGTGACCGCGGAGTTTCTGTTCCGGGAGCATACCGACGCGCCGGAGGGCGAGCTGACGCGCATCCGTGCGCGGCTCGTGTGCGAGGGCAGCCTCCATGAGGCCGCCAGACGCATCGGCCTGGGCAGGTTTCTCAGCCTCGGACGCGGCGAGGAGAGCGGCGGCGGACGCGAGCGTCCCTCGATCCTTGCGGACGCCACCGAGGCGGTCATCGCCGCGGTGTATCTCGACGGCGGCATCGAGGAGGCGCGCGCGCTGATCTACCGGCTGCTGCTCGACGAGGCGAACGAGAAGCTTGCTGCGGAGAAGCGGCGCGATTACAAGACCGCGCTGCAGGAGCTCGTGCAGCGCAGGCCCAACCAGACGCTGCGCTACCAGCTTACGGGCGAGAGCGGACCCGACCATGCGAAGACCTTTACCGTCTCGGTGCTGCTCAACGAAGAGGCGGTCGGCGTGGGCGCCGGACGCAGCAAAAAAGAGGCGGAGCAGATGGCGGCGCGGGACGCGCTGGAGCATCGGAACGAAGAGACGAAAAGCGGCTCGTGAGGGCCGCTTTTTCCCGCATTTTTTCAAAAAAACCGCAAAAAGAGCTTGACCTTTGGCAGGAAGCTGTGTTATAGTACGACTTACCTGTGAAAGAGGGCTTTCTTTTTGTGCGCATTTTTCGCTTTTCATGCGCACGAAAGGAGGGGAACTCTTTAATCCAAACAGGGAGGCAATCGAAAGAGGAGGTGCCGTTATGCGCGTTAAGATTACGCTGAGATGCAACGAATGCAAGCAAAGAAACTACAACACGATCAAAAACAAGAAGAACACCCCTGACAAGCTGGAGCTCAACAAGTATTGCCCCTTCTGCAGGAAGCACACCGTTCACACCGAAACGAAATAAGCGAGAGGTTGTAGAAACATGGCAGAAGAAAAGAAAAGGGAAAAGAAGGACCGCACCAAGTGGTTCCGTGAAATGAAAAGCGAACTGAAGAAGATCATCTGGCCCGCCCCCGCCAAGACCTTGAAGAACACCGGCATCGTGCTGCTGTTCTCCCTGATCGTGGGCGCGTGCATCTGGATCTTCGACTATGCCGCCGTTTCGGCAGTGCATCTGCTGATCGGCCTTGCGGGCTGAGAAAGGTCAGGTCATGGCTGAGAGCGCAAAATGGTATGTCGCTCATACCTACTCCGGTTATGAAAACGCCGTCAAGACCGCGATCGAAAAGTTCGTCGCCAACCGCAATCTCGGGGATATGATCCTCGACATCCAGATCCCGATGGAAACGGTGACCGAGATCACCGAATCGGGGGAGACGAAGCAGGTCGAGCGCAAGGTTTTCCCGGGCTATGTGCTCGTGAAGATGATCATGACGGACGACACCTGGCATCTGATCCGCAACATCCGCGGCGTGACCGGCTTTGTCGGTTCCGCAAACAACGCCATCCCCCTCACCGAGGAGGAGGTACAGGCTCTCGGCATGGAGAAGCACGAGATCGTCGTGCGCTACCAGGTCGGCGATCGGGTCAAGATCACCGACGGTCCTCTTGCGACCTTCATTGGAACGGTCGATGAGATCGACGCCGAGAAGAACAAGGTCTGCGTGGTCGTGTCCATGTTCGGGCGCGAGACGCCGGTCGAGCTGGAGCTCGATCAGGTGGAGGTCGTAGACGAATAACCCCGCGCATTTCGCGAACAGCGATGAGCCGTTGTTTTGCGGCCTGCCGCAAAACAGGAAGCATGCCGATCCTCCGCCGCCGGTGCGGCGCAGGGTACGCGGCGGCTTCGCATTTCGGCAAAGTGGGAGAGGCGCGATCCGCGTCTCGCCAAGAACAGCACGATGAGGAGTCGGCTGTTACCACATTTATAAAAGGAGGTGCCAGTCATGGCACAGAAAGTAGTCGGTTACGTTAAGCTGCAGATCCCTGCAGGCAGAGCAACTCCCGCGCCCCCCGTCGGCCCCGCGCTGGGCCAGCACGGCGTCAACATCCCCGCCTTCACGAAGGAATTCAACGAGCGCACGAAGAACGACATGGGTCTGATCATCCCTGTCGTCATCACCGTGTATGCCGACCGTTCCTTCAGCTTCATCACCAAGACGCCCCCCGCAGCCGTCCTCATCAAGAAGGAGTGCAACATCGAGAAGGCGTCCGGCGTGCCCAACAAGGATAAGGTCGCCAAGATCTCCAAGGCTTCGATCCAGAAGATCGCCGAGCTCAAGATGCGCGACCTCAACGCGGGCAGCCTCGAAGCGGCGATGAGCATGATCGCGGGCACCGCGCGCTCCATGGGCGTCGTGGTGGAAGACTGAGAGGGAGGTAAGCGGTAATGTTTAGAGGTAAAAAGTATCAGGACGCTGCAAAGCAGATCGAAAGAAATACCCAGTACGAGCCGGCAGAGGGCTTCGGCCTTGTCTGCAAGACCGCTTCCGCCAAGTTCGACGAGACCGTCGAGCTGCACGTCAAGCTCGGCGTCGACTCCCGCCATGCCGACCAGCAGGTCCGCGGCGCGATCGTCCTGCCGAACGGTACCGGTAAGACCGCCCGCGTGCTCGTCTTTGCGAAGGGCGACAAGGCGGAGGCCGCCCGCGCCGCCGGCGCCGATTTCGTCGGCGAGATGGATCTGGTCGAGAAGATCCAGAAGGAGAACTGGTTTGATTTCGACGTCGTCATCGCCTCTCCGGACATGATGGGCGTCGTCGGCCGTCTGGGCCGTCTGCTGGGCCCGAAGGGCCTGATGCCGTCCCCGAAGGCCGGCACCGTGACCCCGGACGTCGCGAAGGCCGTCCAGGAGTCCAAGGCCGGTAAGGTCGAGTATCGTCTGGACAAGACCAACATCATCCACTGCCCGATCGGCAAGGTCTCCTTCGGTCCCGAGAAGCTGACCGAGAACTTCAACGCGCTCATGGGCGCGATCATCAAGGCGAAGCCCGCCGCCGCCAAGGGCCAGTATATCAAGTCCTGCGTCGCCGCGTCCACGATGGGCCCCGGTGTCAAGATGGCGACGACCAAGCTTTGATTCAAAAAGCGCGCGCTTTTTGAGCGGGTCCTGCCGCATCCCGTACGGTCGGGCGCGGGACTTTCACAAAACAGGATATTTATACTTGACAATCCGGTCAGGCGTAAATATAATAACGGAGCGTTCCAAAGACAGCAGGTGCGGCTTGCCGCGTAAATCCTGCCGAGGATGGCAATTGATTTGATTGCTTTGAGCCGTCCTCATGTCTTGCGCATGGGGACGGTTTTCTTTACGAACGCACCTCTTCCCGACGCAGAGCTGCGTCACAAAATCCAACGGAGGTGAAACCAAGTATGCCTAACGCAAAAGTCCTGTCCGAAAAGCAGGCGATCGTGGAGAGCCTGAGCGAAAAGCTCAGGAACGCCGCGGCCGGCGTCATCGTCGATTACAAGGGCATCACCGTGGCTGAGGACACCGCGCTTCGCGCCGAGTGCCGCAAGAACGAGGTCGAGTACGCTGTTATCAAGAACACGATGCTCCGCCGCGCGTTCAACAATGTCGGTCTCGAAGCACTGGACGATCAGCTCAACGGTACCACGTCTCTGGCCATCGCGGCCGATCCCGTGGCTCCCGCCCGTGTCATCGCCGAGTTTGCCAAGAAGCTGAACGACAAGTTCGAGATCAAGGGCGGCTTCATGGAGGGTAAGGTTGTCGACATGGACACCATCAACTCCCTCGCCTCGATCCCGCCGCTGCCCATCCTGCAGGCACAGGTGCTCGGTACGATGCTGGCCCCGATCACGGGCCTGGCCGTCGTCCTGAAGCAGATCGCCGAGAAGCTGGGCGCTCCCGCCGAGGAAGCCGCTCCGGCCGACGCCCCTGCCGCTGATTGAGCGGCGCCGTCCCAAACACAATCATTCAAACAAATTTCGAATCAGGAGGAATTGTACCATGTCTGAGAAAGTGACTGCTATGATCGAAGAGATCAAGGCCCTTACCGTTCTGGAGCTCTCCGAGCTCGTTCACGCCCTCGAGGAGGAGTTCGGCGTTTCCGCCGCCGCGATGGCTGCTCCCGCTGCCGCCGCCGCTCCCGCCGCTGAAGAGAAGACCGATTTCGACGTCGTTCTCGCCGGCTTTGACGCTGCTGCGAAGATCAAGGTCATCAAGGTTGTCCGTGAGCTCACCGGCCTGGGCCTTGCCGAGGCGAAGGCGTTCGTCGAGGGCGCTCCGAAGACCCTGAAGGAGGCTGTGTCCAAGGACGAGGCCGAGGAACTCAAGAAGAAGGTCGAAGAGGTCGGCGGCAAGGTCGAGCTCAAGTAAAACCACTTTACAGACGCAGACGCTTTGCCGAAAACGCTTTGCCGTATGCGGCGGCGAAACGGCCCGGGTTTTCATCCCCGCGGGCACAGAGCGTTTGATGAAACAGAAAAGGAACGCACGGTTCTCGTGCGTTCCTTTTTCTCCAATTCACAGTGATTCGGAAAGCCTCCGCTTCCGCATGAGCGCGAAATATGGTAAAATGTACAGCGGCGGGTCCGGATGGCGGCCGCCTCCGCTGCAGCGGAACGGGGGCCGCCGCGGGATGCGGCTTTTCGGGGGAAAGAACGGCCCACAGGACGAACACAACCTGAGTCAAGCAGTTCTGCAGGAGGAAATATGGCGCAGCAGATCGCGAAAAACGTATGGCGAATCGAGGTTCCCCTGGCGGGCAGTCCGCTGAAAAACCTGAACAGCTACCTGATTGCGGGAGGCGAACGGAGCCTGCTCATTGACACGGGCTTCCGCAGGCCGGAGTGCCTCGCCGCGATGGAGCGGGGCCTCGCCGAAACGGGTGTTGACCGGACGCGGCTGGACATCTTTCTCACGCATCTGCACAGCGACCACGCCGGACTGGCCCCGCAGCTGCTGCGCGGCGGGCGGCTCCTCATAAGCGACCGCGACGCAGACGGCCTCGCCGCCTGTCAGAAAGCGGAATACTGGCGGCGCATGTACGACAGCTATGCGGAGAACGGCTTTCCGCCTGAGGAGCTGGAGGAGCTGTGGGACACCAACGACGCCAAGACCGCCGGTCCCGACGATTGGGACGGCTCCTGCGTCCGCCTGCACGACGGCGATCTGCTGAACTACGGGAGCATGCTGCGCTGCATCCTCACGCCGGGACACACGCCGGGGCATATGTGCCTCTGGGACGCGGAGAACAGGCGCTTCTTCTCCGGCGACCACATCCTGTTCCACATCACGCCCAACATCTGCCGCTGGACGACGATGCCGGACGCGCTGGGCAGCTATCTTGAGAGCCTCGACCGCGTGCGTGATCTGCCGGTCGAGCAGCTTCTGCCGGCGCATCGGAGCGAGACGGGCAGCCTGCGCGAGCGGGTGGACGAGCTCAAGGCGCACCACGCGCGGCGGCTGAATGCGACGCTGCGCGCCGTGACGGAGCATCCGGGGGCGACCGCCTGCGAGATCGCCGGGCTGACGCCCTGGCGCATCCGCAGCCGAAGCTGGGCGGAGTTCCCGCCGATGCAGCGCTTCTTCGCCGTGGGCGAGACGCTGGCGCATCTGGACTGCCTCGCCATGCGGGGCAGGGTGCGCAGCGGATACGCGGGCGGGATGATCGTCTATGAGGCGGTATGAAACCATGAAGCGATATAAAATGAAAGCCCGGCGAGAGCCGGGCTTTTTGCGTCGGGTCAGATCTCGCGCCGCCCCTCCAGCGCACGCATCAGCGTCGCGTCGTCGGCGAATTCGAGGTGCCCGCCCACGGGGATGCCGTAGGCGAGGCGCGTCACCTTCACGTCGAAGGGGCGCAGCAGCCGCGCGAGATACATCGCCGTCGCTTCGCCCTCAGTGTCGGGATTGGTCGCCATGATGACCTCGCTGACGTTGCCCTGCGCCACGCGCTCAAGCAGCGGCCTGATCTCCAGATCGTCCGGCCCGACGTGATTCATCGGCGAAATGACGCCGTGGAGCACGTGGTAGCGCCCGTTGAATTCACGCGAGCGCTCGATGGCGGCGACGTCGCGCGGGTCCGCGACGACGCAGATCACGCGCTCGTCCCGCTTGGGGGACGAGCAGATGGGGCAGAGCCCGCCGTCGGTCAGGTTGCGGCACACGGGGCAGAGGGTCACCGTTTTTTTCGCCGTCACAATGGCGTCGGCAAACTTCTGAGCCTCGCCGTCGTCGAGGCTCAGAACGTGAAACGCGAGACGCTGCGCGCTCTTGCTGCCGACGCCCGGCAGCTGCGCGAACTGTTCGACCAGCGCCTCCAGCGCGGCGGGAAAGTATTCCATACCGTTTTATCCTCTCAGCTCTTTGACGCGCGCGGGGACGTCCTCCGCGCCGTAGACCGCGCTGCCGGCGACGAGCACGTTCGCGCCCGCCTCCACGCAGGCGTCGCGGGTCTTGAGCGACACGCCTCCATCGACCTCCAGCTCGCAGTCGAGCCCGCGCTCGTCGATCCATCTGCGGATCTGAGCCACCTTCGGCAGCATGTCCGCCATAAAGGACTGACCGCCGAAGCCCGGCTCCACCGTCATCACCAGCACGATGTCGCAGTCGTCGAGGAAGGGCAGCACCGCCTCCGCGGGGGTTGCGGGCTTGATGACGACGCCGGCTTTCTTGCCCTTGGCATGGATTTTTTCCAGCGCCTCGCGGGTATGCTCCTCAGTGTCCGCTTCGACGTGGCAGGTCACGATGTCCGCGCCCGCGTCGCAGAAGCGCTCGACATAGCGCAGCGGGCGGTCGATCATCAGATGCACGTCGAACGGCATCGGGCTGACGGGGCGGATGCTTTTGACGACGGGCAGGCCGAGGGAGATATTGGGCACGAAGATTCCGTCCATCACGTCGATGTGCAGATAGTCGGCAGAGGCGACGCGCTCGACATCGCGCCCGAGGTTGGCGAAATCGGCGGAGAGGATCGAAGGAGCGATCTTGATCATGGCAGGTAACCTCACAGATCTGAATTACAGCGGAGAAGCGTTGCTTCCGTTCCGTCACGCCGGCCGGGCCAGCGCTTTTGTTGTTTTGTAGAAAGTATAGCAGAGAGTGCCCGCGAAAGCAAGGGGCAAGCAGGAGGAAAAGGCCAATAGTAAACCGTAAATAAAAACAGGTTGACAAATGGGACGGGACGTGCTAGAGTGGACAGCGCTTAAGGAGGCCTGCCATGAAAACAAGAGACATGATTTTTGCCGCGCTCTTCGCGGCGCTGACCGCCGCGGGCGCGTTCATCCGCATCCCGCTGGGTTTTTCGACCATCACTCTGCAATTTTTATTCACGGCGCTCGCCGGCATTCTGCTGGGCGGGCGGCTCGGCGCGCTGTCGCAGGCGGTCTACGTTGCGCTTGGCTTGGCGGGCGTGCCGATCTTTGCCTCGGGCGGCGGGCTTCAGTATGTGTTCAACCCGACGTTCGGCTTTATCATCGGCCTGATCCCGACGGCGTGGATCATCGGCAGGCTGACGGAGCGGGACAAATCGCCGAAGCGCGTCATACCTGCCTGCATCGCGGGACTCGCTGTGCTGTATCTGATCGGCATGCCGTACATGGGCGTCATCGTCAACGTCTATCTGGACAAAGGGCTGACGCTCTGGCAGATCATGAAAAGCGGCATGCTGATCTACCTCCCCGGCGACTGCCTCAAGATCGCGGTTTGCGCCGCCGCCGCGCCGCCGCTCGCGCGCGCCGTTCCGCGTGCCTGAATGATTGTTCCTGCCTGTGCGCAACAATCGCTTGCAAACGGGCTGTCCGCGTGCTATACTGTGCGCACAAGCGAAATCTTGAATTCTTTAACAGGAGGACACCACAATGAAGAAATGGGTATGTTCCGTCTGCGGCTACGTTTGGGAGGGTGAGACCCCGCCCGAGGCCTGTCCTATCTGCAGAGCCCCCGCGAGCAAGTTTGCCGAGAAGAAGGACGGCGAGGCGCTTGCCGCCGTGCATGAGTTCGGCGTCTACGCCAAGACCGTCAAGAACAATCCCGACATCGACGAGGAGACCAAAAAGTATATCTTCGAGCAGCTGAAGTCCAACTTCACCGGCGAGTGCAGCGAGGTCGGCATGTACCTCTGCATGGCGCGCATCGCCCATCGCGAGGGTTATCCCGAGATCGGCCTGTACTGGGAGAAGGCCGCATGGGAGGAGGCCGAGCATGCCGCAAAGTTTGCCGAGCTGCTGGGCAGCGACCTTGAGATCAACATGACGGACAGCACCAAGAAGAACCTCGCCTGGCGCGTGGACTGCGAGTACGGCGCGGTGAAGGGCAAATTCGACCTCGCCGCCTGTGCGAAGAAGAACAACCTCGACGCCATCCACGACACTGTTCACGAGATGGCGCGCGACGAGGCCCGCCACGGCAAGGCGCTCGAGGGTCTGCTGAAGCGGTATTTTAAGTAAAAGGAGATACGACGATGAAGTACGTTTGCCCCTGCGGCTATGAGTACGATCCCGCGGTCGGCGATCCCGACGGCGGCATTGCCCCCGGCACGCCCTTTGAGGCGATCCCTGAGGATTGGGTTTGCCCGATCTGCGGCCTGAGCAAGAGCGAGTTCAGCCCCGCGTAACGGGAGTGAACGGAGCGGAGCCGCGCGGCAGAGGCACGGCTTGTGCAAAGGACAACAAATACGGCATGAGGAACCGCCGAGCGCATCGGCGGTTCCTGTTATAACCTGCGGTTCGGAAGACTTTGAATTGTTCCGGACCGTGGGTTTGCTGTTTTTTGTGTGCCTGCCCGAGCTTCGTATAGACAAAAGCGGAAAGCTATAGTATACTGACTGTAACTATAGCCTGATAAGGAGAGACGCTTTGTGAAAGTCCGGGAGATTCTGCGCCACGTTGACCATACCCTGCTCGCACAGGGCGCTGTCTGGGACGAGATCCGGCAGCTCTGCGACGACGGCATGAAGTACGGCTGCGCCTCGGTCTGCATCCCGCAGAGCTACGTCGCCCGCGCGGCGGCGTATATTGCGGCAAACCGGAGCGAGCGGGGAAGATGGCTGCCGGTGTGCACCGTCGTCGGTTTCCCCAACGGCTACAGTCCCACCGCCGTCAAGTGTTTTGAGGCGGAGAATTCCGTTGCGGACGGCGCGGGCGAGATCGACATGGTCGTCAATCTCGGCTGGGTCAAGGACGGACGGTACGATCTGGTCGAGCAGGAGATCAACGAGGTCAAGGCCGCCTGCCGGGGCCGCATCCTCAAGGTCATCATCGAGACGTGCCTGCTCACCGGGGAGGAGAAGCTCCGGCTCTGCGAGGTCGTCGCGCACTCCGACGCCGACTACATCAAGACCTCGACCGGCTTTGCCGGCGGCGGCGCGACCCGTGAGGATGTCGCGCTGCTGGTGGAACACACGAAGGGAAAGCTCGTCAAAGCGGCGGGCGGCATTGCGAATCTCAGGGACGCGGAGGACTTTCTCGCCCTCGGCGCCGAGCGTCTGGGCACGTCCCGCATCGTCAAGGCCGTGAAGGCCATGGAAAAACAGGGAGGGTACGACTGTGGCTACGCCCCATAACAGCGCCGAAACCGGCGCATTCGCGAAGACGGTTCTGATGCCCGGCGATCCGCTGCGCGCGAAGTTCATCGCCGGGACCTTTCTCGAGGACGCGAAGCTCGTCAACAATGTACGCGGGATCCAAGGCTACACCGGTGTTTACAAGGGCACGCCGGTGAGCGTCATGGCCTCCGGCATGGGCTGCGCGTCCATGGGCATCTATTCCTATGAGCTGTTTACGCAGTACGGTGTGGACAATATCCTGCGCATCGGCTCCGCCGGCGCGATCAGCGCCGAGCTGAAGCTGCGCGACGTGGTCGCGGGGATGGGCGCCTGCACCAATTCGTCGTACGCCAATCAATACCGCCTGCCCGGCGTCTTCGCGCCGATCTGCAGCTACGAGCTGCTGGCGATGGCGGTCGAGACGGCGGGCGAGCTCGGCGTGCGCATGCCCGTCGGCAACCTGTTCTCCTCCGACACGTTCTACGATGCGGCGGCGTCCACGATGGAGTGGGCGAAGATGGGCTGTCTGGCGGTGGAGATGGAGGCGGCGGCGCTCTACTGCAATGCGGCGTACACCCACAAGCGCGCGCTTGCTCTCTGCTCGATCTCCGACAGCATCGTCACCGGCGAGGAGCTGAGCGCGGAGGAGCGCCAGAACACATTCACAGACATGATGAAGATCGCGCTGGAGGTTGCCGTCAAGGCGGCAAAGCTGCCCGCGCTCAGCGGGTCGGAGAACGCGGCAAGCAAATAAGGAGAGATCGGTATGCGAGTGATCGACATTGAAACCATCAACGAAGAGATGAAGGACCAGACGGCGTTCGTGCTGCGCTGCGAGGAGGGCTATTGCGACAAGGTCAGCACTGCTGCGGCGAAGATCCTCCGCGAGCGCGACAGCAGACCCATTGTCTGCCTGACCGGACCCTCCGGCTCCGGCAAGACGACGACGGCGATGCGCCTGAAGGCCTACTTGGAGAATCTGGGCGTGGGCGTGGCGCTGGTGAGCATGGACAACTTCTTCCTGCCGCTGAGCAAGCGCCCGCCGGAGGCGACCGACTGGGAGTCGCCCTACTGCGTGGACCGTCAGGCGCTGGCGGACTGCATCCTGCGTCTCGCGGACGGCGAGGACGTGGAGGCGCCGTGGTACGACTTTGCCGCCGGCGACACCGGCGGCTATCGGACGATCCGGGGCGATAAGGACGGCATCGTCATCGCCGAGGGCATCCACATGCTCAACCCGCTGATCCTCGAGCTGCTGAAGGACGAGTACACGGGCGTGTACGTTGCGCCGCGCACCCGCATCATTACGCAAGAAGACAGGATCGTCGATCCGGAGCAGCTGCGCGTCGCGCGCCGCATGATCCGCGATCTGATGGGCCGCGGGTACAGCCTGCGCGCGACCGTCGAGCGTTCGCAGAGCGTCGACCGCGGCGAGCGCAACTATATCCGGCCGTACAAGAGCAACGCCGCGATCCACATCAACACCTTCCACGACTATGAGCCCTGCATCCTCGCGAAGTATCTGCGCGATCTGCCGGAGTTTCACGAGCAGTTGGACGACGCGTTTGTGGAGCAGCACGGGCTGACGGACCTGATGAAGGTCGTCAACTCCGTTCCCCCGCTGACGACGCCCTATGTCCCCAAGAACTCGCTCGTGCGGGAATTCGTGGGCGGGAGCGTCTTTGAATACTGATTTACGACTTGACGAAAATGACAAATCAGTATATGGTAATACGCGGATATTCCGGTACCCGCAGACCGCAATTTTGAACGAAGGAGCAGGTGGACGCCCATGGCTGACTTCAAATCGTTCCTCAAGCGCAAGAACATCGAGTTTTCCGCCAAACGCTACGGCATCGACGCCCTCGGCGCGATGGCCCAGGGCCTGTTTTGCTCGCTGCTGATCGGCACCATCATCAAGACGCTGGGCCAGCAGCTCGGCGTGTCGGCTTTGACCGACATCGGCACCTATGCCATGGCCGTCTCCGGCCCCGCAATGGCAGTCGCCATCGGCTATGCGCTGAAGGCCGACCCGATGGTGCTGTTCTCCCTCGCCGCCGTCGGCTGGGCGGCGAACGCCGAGGGCGGCGCCGGAGGACCGCTGGCGGTGCTCATCATTGCCATCATCGCGGCCGAGTGCGGCAAGCTGGTCAGCAAGGAGACGAAGGTCGATATCCTTGTTACCCCCGCCGTCACCATCCTCGTCGGCGTGGCGCTGGCGAAGCTGATCGCGCCGCCGATCGGCGCGGCGGCGCAGGCGTTTGGCCTTGTCATCGACTCTGCCACCAAGCTCCAGCCTTTCTGGATGGGCATCGTCGTGTCGGTGCTGGTGGGCGTCGCGCTGACGCTGCCGATCTCTTCCGCGGCGATCTGCTCCGTGCTGGGGCTGACGGGACTCGCGGGCGGCGCGGCGCTGGCCGGCTGCTGCGCACAGATGGTCGGCTTCGCCGCCATGTCGTTCCGTGAGAACAAGTGGGGCGGCCTTGTGTCACAGGGCCTCGGCACGTCGATGCTCCAGATGCCGAACATCGTGCGCAACCCGCGCATCTGGACCGCACCCATCGTTACGAGCGCGATCACGGGCCCGATCGCGACCTGTATCTTCCGGCTGGAGATGAACGGCGCGCCCATCAACTCCGGCATGGGGACCTGCGGCCTCTGCGGGCCCATCGGCGTCTGGACCGGCTGGCTCGCGCCGAGCGCGGAGGCGATCCGCCGCGGCGCGGCAGCGATCACGCCGACCGGCTTTGACTGGCTGGGACTGCTGCTTGTCAGCATCGTGCTGCCTGCGGTCATCTGCCCGCTGATCAACAAGCTCTGCCGCAGACTCGGCTGGGTGAAGGACGGCGACCTGAGCCTTGCATGACTGACGGAAGGCAAGGCAGTTGACATGGATACAAGAGAGAGCGGAAATCGCTCATTGGACGATATTGGGATCAAAAATCGATAAGAAGGAGGTTATGCTATGAAAGCGGCACTTGTCATCATGGCGGCGGGTCTCGGTTCCCGCTACGGCGGTGAAAAACAGGTTGACGGTCTCGGACCCAACGGGGAGATCCTGATGGAATACTCCATCTATGACGCGATCCGTGCGGGTTTTTCAAAGGTTGTGTTCATCATCAAGCCCGGCATGCAGGAGCTGGTGGAGAGGCTTTGCGGCAAACGGATCGCGCAGATGAAGGCAAATGACGGCACCGACGTCGAGGTCGCCTATGCGTTCCAGGATTTCTCCGGCATTCCGGAGTGGTACGAGCTTCCCGCCGAACGCACCAAGCCTCTGGGCACGGCGCATGCGGTGCTCTGCGCCCGCAGCGTGGTGCACGAGCCCTTCGCCGTCATCAACGCCGACGACTATTACGGCTCCAACGCATTTTTCCCCATCTATGAGGAGCTTTGCAGGCTGCCTGAGACCGGCGCGGCAACGATGGTCGGCTACCGTCTGGACAAGACCGTCAGCGCCAACGGCACCGTGACCCGCGGCGTCTGCCAGACGGAAAACGGCAGACTGACGAAGATCGTCGAGACCTTCAAGATCAAGCTCTATCCGAATGGGGACATCCGCGACATCCAGAACGGCGAGGACAGCCCGCTGCTCCCGCCGGAGACGCCGGTATCCATGAACTTCTGGGGCTTTACGCCCTGGCTGTTCGACAAGCTGGAGGAATTCCTCGTCCGCTTCTTCAGGAACCTTGCGCCCGACGACATCAAGAGCGAGGCGCTGCTGCCGACGCTGATCGGCGAGCTGGTGGAAAGCGGCGAGCTGAACGTTTCCGTGCTGCGCTGCGACGCCCAGTGGTTCGGCGTCACCTATCAGGAGGATAAGCCGCCCGTGCAGGAGGCGCTGCGGGAGCTGCACGCCGCGGGCGTGTATCCCGCAAGCCTGCGCGACTAAAGCGCGGCGGTTTCGGGCAAGCTGTCTCCGGAGGTGACAGCATGTCCGACAAGCACGATAAAGGACTGCCGTATGACGACACGCCCATGGTCGAGCCGTATTTCGGCCAGCCGGAGAGCACGTTCGACCTGATCAACAAGTACGGCACCTATAACATCCAGCCGACCAACGAGCAGGAGAACCCGTTTCCCGCCATCATGCAGGCGCTGCCGGAGGAGTGGCACGACGCCGAGTTCACAAAGGACGATCTCAAACAGCAATGACAGACGAGGCGCCGCAGAATGGCAATTCTGCGGCGCCTCGCTTGGCTGCGGCGGTTTTTACTTGTGGTAGAATCGGTTGACCTCGTAATGCGGCTCGCAGGTGACATGGATGCCGAGGCTCTTGTAGAGCTGGATGTCCTCCTCCGAGATGATGACGGAGAAGTGCGCGTCCGAGCCGCTGAGCTTGTCCAGCTGCTGCTGGGCCAGCGCTGCCAGCGGGTTGGTCAGGCCGGAGATCGCCAGCGCCAGCAGCACCTCGTCGGAGTGCAGACGCGGGTTGCGGTGGCCCAGGTGCTCCGTTTTGAGCTGCGAGATCGGCTTGATGAGGATGTCGGGGATCAAGTCGAGACTGTCGTTGATGTTGCCCATGAGCTTCATCGCGTTCATCAGCATTGAAGCCGACGCGCCGAGCAGCGACGAGGTTTTGCCCGTCACGAGACGGCCGTCGGGCAGCAGCATCGCGCCGGCGGGCGCGCCGGTCTCCTCCGCCTTGGCGTTTGCCGCGGCATAGGCGGGACAGATGTCGGACGTGACGTTTGCCTTCTGCATGACCAGCTCCAGCTTGCGGAGCTGTTCGTCGTCCGCCTCGCCCTTGACGTGGGAGACCATCGTGTTGTAGTAGCGGCGCAGGATCTCCATGCGCGAGGCGTGGCGGCAGAGCTCGTCGTCCACGATGCAGTTGCCCGCCATGTTCACACCCATGTCGGTCGGGGACTGATAGGGGCATGTGCCGTGCAGACGCTCGAAGATGGCGCGCAGCACGGGGAAGATCTCCACATCGCGGTTGTAGTTGACCGTTGTGACGCCGTAGGCGGCGAGGTGGAACGGGTCGATCATGTTGACGTCGTTGAGGTCGGCTGTCGCCGCCTCATAGGCGAGGTTGACCGGATGATCCAGCGGCAGGTTCCAGATCGGAAAGGTCTCGAACTTCGCGTAGCCCGCCGCGACGCCGCGCTTGTGCTCGTGGAAGAGCTGCGAGAGGCATGTCGCCATCTTGCCGCTGCCCGGACCGGGCGCGGTGACGACGACGAGGGAGTGGGACGTCTCGATGTAGTCGTTTTTGCCGAAGCCCTCGTCGCTGACGATGTGATTCACGTCCGAAGGGTAGCCCGCGATGGGATAGTGGCGGTAATGGGGGATGCCCAGCGTGTCGAGCCGCTTCAAAAACGTGTCCGCCGCGCCCTGACCGGCATACTGCGTCACCACGATGCTGCCGACGTACAGGCCCAGCGAGCGGAACGAGTCCATCAGGCGCAGGCAGTCGTCGTTGTAGGTGATGCCGAGGTCGCCGCGCACCTTGTTTTTCTCAATGTCGTTGGCGTTGACCGCGATGACGATCTCCACGTCGTCCCGAAGGTGCTGGAGCATCCGTATCTTACTGTCGGGCTGAAAGCCGGGCAGGACGCGGGAGGCGTGAAAGTCGTCGAACAGCTTCCCGCCGAACTCGAGATACAGCTTCCCACCGAACTGGGCGATGCGCTCGCGAATGTGGGCGGACTGGTCGGACAGATATTTATCGTTGTCAAAACCGATTTTTGCCATGGAAAACCATTCTCCCCCATATTATTGATATCCTCTCAATTATAGCGGATAAAACAAAAGAAAAAAAGGCTTGACATTTCCCGATCTTTGCGCTAACATAGCTTATGCTCGACTTGCGCGGTTAGCTCAGCTGGTAGAGCACATGCTTGACGTGCATGGGGTCACAGGTTCGAGTCCTGTACCGCGCACCAATGGAAATCCCTTGAAAACATCGTGTTTTCAAGGGATTTTCTTATGCCCGAAAAGACGGTTTCCCTTATTTTTTCCCTTATTGGTCGTTGTAGGGTCATTTCTGCCCAGAAAAAACGCTTACTGTGACGCGGCGAGCAACTTCTGGATGTGCGCTTCCGTATGTTCGGCGCTGCGTACCCGCATTTGTGTGAACACATGACCGTAAACATCCAGTGTAAAGGCGGAGGTCGCGTGGCCCATGTTCTCTTGCACGGTTTTAATGTCGTCGCCCTCCGCGATGCAGTTCACGGCGTAAGTGTGTCTCATATCATGGAATCGGACGCCGGGGCAGCCGATGTTCCTGACGATGCGCTTGAAACAGTCATACACGCCGCGATAGGAGAGGTAATCGCCCGTCTGGTTCGTGAACACCAGCTTCTTTTCCGTCCACAGGTCGCCGGCCTCCAAGCGCATGCTGTTCTGCCGGAGCCTTTGCAGCCGGAAGTATTGCAGGACGGTGGGCGCGAGGGCGATTGTGCGAGTCTTGCCGTTTTTGGTCGGGGCCAAGCCGAGTTCTCCGCTTTTCTTTGACGCCTTTTTGAGCTGCTGCTTGACGGTCAACGTACCATGCTTGAAATCAACGCAATCCCATGTCAGCCCCAGCACCTCGCTCTCACGGATCCCCGTAAAGAGCGCAATCAGGTAGAGATATTCGTGTTGGTGACCGCGGATCTCGCTTACGAAAGCTGCCTGCTGTTCCTCGGTCATCGGCTGGATCTCCGTCTTCACGCTGCGCGGTGGCTTGCAGGCGGTGACGGGGTTGTAGCGGATGTATTGGTTCTCGACCGCCTGCTGCAAGGCTTTGTGCAGGATACCGCGCACGTTCTTCACGGTTTTGGGTGAGAGCGTGCCATTTCGCGTTTCCTGCTGGGAGAGCGCGTTCAGCATCTTCTGGATCATGTGCGGTGTCAGCGCCTCCAGCTTGACTTTGCCGATGTTCGGAATGATGTAGAGCGTCAAACTGCGCTTGTAAAGCTGCGCCGTGGAGGGGCGGACGTCGTAAAGATACTCTTTCTGCCAGATATCGAGCCATTCGACGACGGTCATTTTGCAAGGTGTTTGATAGGTGCCGCGGTCGATCTCAACGGCAATCTCCTTCATCTTCTGTGCTACTTCCTTCTGCGTCCTGCCCGTGATGGAACGCTGAACTTGCTTGCCGGTCATCGGATTGAATCCGACGGTGACACGGGCTTCCCAGTATTCATAGGCCTTGCCGCCCTTCTTGACAGACTTTTTGCGAATGGAGCCGAGACCGTTGGCGGCTCGCCCCATGTTGTTGTTACTGCGTGGCATTTTTCCTCCTTTCCGCCGCGCAGATGTATCATGGATATATGATAGCATCCGCGCGGCAGGTAGTCAACCGGATTCGACCATTGTTTTGAATCAGATTATGCCGGCTGGTTTTAAGTTGCCGCCGCCGTGTTTCAAACTCCTTAAGTAGTCGGCGGCACGCTTTTCTTGCTCGTTCCGCAGGTTAAAGCGTATGGAAGTTCTGTAGACGCCCATCATGCCTGCCCTGCCTTGATCTGAAGCTCCGCCATGTACTCGTAGCCCTTGGCGGCGGCGCAGATGTCGTCGAGGAAGCGGACGCGCTCGGCGTCGAACCGGTGAAAGTGCTTGACGAGGCAGCCTCCCCCGCCCGTGACATAGAGCGTCATGGTGTCCTCATCGTAGCCATGCTCACGCAGACGGCGGAAGATGTCCGACACATATTCGGCTGCGGCGGCGCGGACGATGGCGAGGTCGCTTGCCTTGATGTTCGCCGTTCCGGTGCGGAACACCTCGTCGATGATCGCGTCGTTCAGCTCACGCTGCGTCCGGCGCATGAACGCCTCGCGCACGGCGAGGGTGCATTGATAGGTGCCGAACTTCTCCGTGAACATCTTTCCCTGCTGCGGCCTCCCATTGATGATGTAGAGCACGTTCATGGTACCGTTGCCGATATCCGCGACCAGATTTACGCCGGTCATCTGCGACTTGATCGGCGCGACGGCGGCGTAGCCCTGCGGATAGACCTTCACGCCGACGATGCGGATGTGATAATCCGTCTTCCTGTAGTTAAAGCGCACTTCCTCATTGCGACTGAGGTAATCGGCGAACTCCGCCTTCTGCGTGGCGGTCCAGGTCAGCGGCAGGCCGACGGCGAGATACACGTTTGCCTCCGTCAGATGCGCGTCCTCCAGCTCGCAGGCGATGGCGGCGAGCGTCAGGATGTAAAAGTCGTCGTCCGCGGTCTTGTCCGCCAGAAACTCCTTGTGACCTTCGCCGACGAGATAATAATGATTTTCAAAGGTCAGCAGGTAGGCGGCAAACGTCGGCTCCGTGTCGCAGCGCAGGACGCCGGTTTTGAAACAGTGGTTTGCGGTCTTCGTGTTGCCGTAGCCGTGATCGCATCCAATGACTACGAACCCGTTTATGTTTTTCATAAGGTTACCTCCGTGTATTTATAATGTAGGGTATGGCTTGCCTCGTCCTTGCGTCCCAATGACGGCACTGTGACGCCATCGGAGAACGAGGAGTTCGATGATTTGACGCCAATATGACGTCATCCGCAGCTTTGGGCATGGCATTGGCGCCATTGCGGCGTCAATGCCTGCCAAGGAACTCGACCACCGCATCCCTCGGCACGCGGATCTGACGCCCGATTTTGATGCTCCGGATCTGTCCCGAACGCACCAGCTCGTACGCCGTGTTACGCCCGATGCCGAGGATCGGCATCAAGTCCTCGACGTGGAGTGCCAGCGGGAGCTCGTCGAGCGAGCGATATTTATTCTCCATCTCGCGCCTCCTTCTTGACCGACGCCAGATAGATGTTCGTTACATCGGCGCGCTCGTGCCCGAGCAGGCGCGACACGGCGAAGTGGGCGTCCAGCGCGCTCATGCCGCCGTCGATCAGCGATTGATACTTCTCGGCAGCAAAGCTGTGACGCAATCCATGAAATGTGAGATTTGCCTCGCGCCCTTCGTCGGCAACGTCGCCGCGGTGCCTGATGATGAACAGCTGTACCCCGTTAATAGCGCGGTCGGTGGGTACGCCGTCCGGCACGAACAGCTTGTGTCCGCGCTCCGCCCTGTCGAGCATGCGTTGCAACCCCTCGCGGGTACGCATGTCCTCGACAGGGACAGTGCGGATCTTGCCGCCCTTGCCCTTGACCGTGATCTCCTTGTCACGAAGTGCCTGCTCCGCCGCCGCGGTATCGAGGCGGTAGACCTCGTGGACGCGCAAACCTACGAAGCGCCCCAAGTACATCGCGCAAGCGAGATCGTCGCGGTTCTCCGCCACCGCTTTGCCGATCATGCGGTTAAACTCCGTGTCGCTCCAAGTCCGATCCACGCCGCCGAAGCGACGGCGCTCCAGCTCGATGCCGAGCGCGTCGTTGTCGGGCAAGCGGTATTTTGGGTTGTCCATCTTGTCGTGGAAGAACCGAATCGCCGCGAGGTCGGTCTTGATCGTGCTCGCCGCCTTGCCGCTGTCCTGCATATAGATCGCATAACTGACAAAGTGCTTGGCGGAGATGTTGGACAGCTTCTGAAGGCGGAAGTATAAGGCAAGGTAGAGGCAAAACCGCTTCATCGCTTCATAGTAGCGCCTTTTGGTATGAAAGCTCCCTTGCCTGTTATGCCGAGCCAGCTTATCGAGCTGGGCGACGAGGGCAAGGTAGATGTTGTGTGCAGACAAATATAAATCCTCCATATAGATAATTGTTGTTCAGACATATGGACATAGTTCACCCGTTGGCACCGTCACTCATTTCCGCCCGTTTTCCTCGTTTTCGAGCCTGTCATGTAAGCCGCAGGCGTTGTAAATAGGGGAATCTTTGTTACGATGCGTCCGATTGTCTCTGTTGAATTGATGGCAAGGTCAGTACAAATGCCGCGTGGGGAGTATGTCCCTGTTGCCGTCCGGCGAGGGCGGACAACGGCAGCGGACACGACCGCTGAACTCGGTTGCATTGGCCGCTGTCACCAGCCAATGCGTGTGTCCTGTGATCCGCCCGGCAACGGATCAGGGGAATGCGTGTTCCTCGCGCTGCCGGTACTGCTCTCTTGTTGCAGTAGCGCGAGGGTAGGAGCGTGCCAAGCTCCCGTGGACGGTTCTCTGCCGTACCGCCCGGACGGCTGTTGAGGCTTTTTTTCATATACGCTCCGCATGTGGCGGAGCATCGTCAATGTCCTGCCGCACCGTGTTGGCAATTATGGCGCGTTACACAGAAAAAAACGCGGAAAGGTCGTTTTGAGCCCCGAAGGACTCTACAACTCTTTCCGCGCCGATCATGTTCGACACTTATTCGATTTCCCCGGTGTGAACCGAGGCTTATCCTCTCAAGGATAAAAAGGATGTCGCAGCGGTAACTCCGCCACAGAATGATAGCGACGCCCGAGCGGTGTCCGCGCATACAGTCATATGGGCAGACTACGACAGGGCAAAATAAAAGCGAATCATCGAGTGCGTCTGATTGGAAGAGTATCTCGCTTGTCCAACCCTCCTAGATGGAGATGCGCAGCGAACCAATAACAATGTCAATATAGCACAATATCTTGTGGTTGTCAAGCATTACATCGCAAATTATTGTGAATATTTGCGGAGCGCATGGCTCCAGTTCATATCAAAAGGCGCGGCGAAACTGATACCCAAAATGGGCGCAGTAGCACCGTGCCTTACGTACAATCCAATCATTACGTGCGAAAGGCGGACGGGGCACCGTTCCGCATGGAAACCAAGTTACACCACTTGATCTACGCCTCGAAAGAGGTCGCGCATACAATCAATAACATAATTAAGATAACACAAGATATTGCGGGCTGCAAGAAAAATCGTTCGACATATTGCGCGGGCTGGTGAAAATCAAAGTGACATTCAGCGCAGGGATTGATCACAGTATCGCTGATGACGTGACCGACAAGGCACACAAATGTATAGCCTCGTCGGTCTATTGCATTTTGTCTATCAGTTGGAATACGACTTCTTGCTGTTCGGAGTTTAGGCGCGACCAACGCTCCAACAATTTCTTTTGAGACGCAGTTAATGTGACGGCATCGTCATCTTCCGCAAACAACTGGGACAGAGTAATTCCAAATGCGTCACAGATTTTTGCCAACGAGGGGATTGTCGGAATCATATTTTTACGATACCACGATGAAATGGTCGACTGCGGCAGACCCGAACGCTCGGCAAGCTGATATTCCGTCCAGCCACGCGTCTCCCTATAACCTGTTATGACGGACAAAATATCTTTCACCACACATTACCTCGATGCTAAATAATATCGTTAATTATACTTGTATAAAGCGTTGCAATTTAATAATTAGTGTCGTATACTTTTAACGATATATCGAAGTATCGAGGTAATCGTATGACCTGCTTCTTCATAGGACATCACAGCGCGCCCGAAACGCTGCGCCCGCTGCTGGACGAGGCCGTGGAGCGGCACATCACCGAGTATGGCGTGACCGGGTTCGTCACGGGACACTATGGGCGCTTCGACTACATGGCGGCGGGCGCGGCACGGAAAGCAAAGGAGCGCCACCCGAAGGTGACGCTCACGCTGCTTTTGCCGTATTATCCGTTCCCATACGATACCAGTGACTATGATCGCACCTACTACCCGGAGGGCGTGGAGGTCGTGCCGAAGCCTTACGCCATCATCCGAGCGAATGAACACATGATAAAATCGGCGGATTACCTTATCTGCTACGACGCAGGGCACATTGGAAAAACGCGCGACTTTGTGGCACTGGCTTTGCGGCGCGAAAAGAAAGGACTGATACACGTCACCAATCTGGCGGACTGAAAAACAATCTGGAACTGCATATACCAAGGTTGAGTCTCCTACTGGTTGCCCTTATTTCTGTGTTTTTCGATATCGGGACAATAGATACTCGGAATAGTCCATAATACTCTTGCGGTCAGCATCAGGCAGTGCCACGAACAGCATATTGAGCTTTTCTGCCTGCCCTACGACACGAATTGTGGGACGTCCCAGCAAGTAGTCCGTCGTAACATCAAAGTAATCCGCAAGGCTGCATAGCTGTTTTTCGTCACTCAGAAAATGAGAACCACTTTCATAAAAGCTGACCATGCGGGGTGAAACGCCAAGCACCTCTGCAAGAGTCTTCTGTGTAATGTTCCTCTCCTCGCGCAACTCGCGCAGACGTTCTCCAAAGGTCATATAACCACCTCGTGGTCATTATGAAACATCATTGCTCAATCTGAGGTTGCTTCTTTAAGACACATGAGCATTCGATGCGGCGATCTCAACGGGCAACTCGTAGAAACCTCAGAGCATTGCCTTGTTCCGCTTTTCCCTTGCATGCAGATTGATGCTGCTGTGCAGGGGCGTTCCTTTAGCGTGTATGCCACGCCTGTGCAGCCATCAGCAAGCCGGCTTCCGAAAAGCCAAGGTCAAATGAAAGATTCGCTGCGTTCTGTGCAAGGAGCGACTCGTGTGCGGCGAGCCGTATCCGTTGTTGCCCGCAGGAAATGTCAACCGCGCCTGCTGCGCAGTAAAGCAGTACCATTTCGGCACCCTTTTCGGCTTGAAAAACGGTGTTGCCGGATGTAAAGTGAAAAGAGCGCATAGTCCCGTCTGCCCGTCCCTTTCGCAGCATCAGGTTGAAATCGGTGCAGCGGCCGATTGAATGTGTAGCGTCGCCGCCGTCAAACGCGTGAACGTCTCCGGGATGCAGCGTCAACGGCGAACCGCCGTTGTGGGAGAGCGTCATATCGCCCTGTATCGTGGAGATGAAGCGGCGATAGTCGGGGAGCGGCGTAAAGTCAGACTCGTCCAGTTCGACAGTCGCGCTGCTGATGCGCCAGAGGAAGCTCCGGTCAGCGTAAACAGCGCCTTCTGGGGCGATGGCCAACTGCGTCGTTGATCCGCCTGACCACTGGGTCGTCAGATAATCCAAAGACTTGAGAATATTGAAGATAGGTAGCATAAGAAGCCCTCCTTTCTGAGTGGAATATGGCAAATGCCTCCGGCAAGAAAATCGCCGAAGGCATTTGCGGGGAAAGGAAATGGGAGAAAATCTATCCGTTCTCGATCATTGAGACGAGCTTTTCAAAGCAAGCGTCGCACAGCGGCAGTGCGCTGTCAAGCAGCGATTTGCCTTTCTCACGGTACTCCGTTGCAAATGCTTCGTCCTTGATCGAGCCGATATTGATGAGAACATTGAGCCAAGCGCCCTGGATGGCAGCCTTGAGGCTCAGGAACGCCACGCCGAGATCGCTGGCGGACGTGTCATTGAAGCCGTGTTCCAGCAACGATGCCGCAAGCGCAACGGATTCCCCGCACAGCTCCATCATCTCCATCGGGGTCTTGGTGCAGGCTTTGAGGCCGTTCTGGATGGCCGCGCTGCGCGCCGCCTTCTGTTCGTCCGTGTCCTTCGGCATGGAAAACGCGGCGCTCACAACGTTGAACGCCTCGGTGTCGCGATCCATGACATCGAGCAAGCGCGCTTTGAGCGCGTTGCCCTTCTTCTCGACCTCGGCAGCATACTCCGCGAACTCGGCGTACTTCTTGCGTCCCTGCGTCAGATTCGCGACCATCGCGGTCAGCGCCGCGCCGATGGAGCCCTCCAGAGCAGCGACGGAGCCGCCGCCCGGCGCCGGTGCGTCGGAAGCCACCGTGTCAACGAATTGGGTGACGGTCATATCAGCAAGTTTCATGGCACGATACCCCTTACTGGTTCATGTCGATCAGGTGATATTCCATGACCTGATTTTTGCAGTCGAAATCCTTCGCCTTGAGGTAGAACTCGGCGCAGTCGATCATCGCCTTGGCGGGCGTCAGACCGACGATCTCGCTCTCGATGATTGTAGTGCCGTAGCGCTCGGCGAGGGTCTTGATCATCTCGTAGGCGACGTAGAGCGGTGTATCCTCGAAGTTGACCATGTTCATGGAGACCTGCGCGATGCCGCGATCTTCGAGCATAAAGCCCATTGCCTTGCAGCTGCGGAAGCCGCCGGACGAGCCGCGGATGACCTTGGCGATCTTCTTCGCGATCTCGACGTCGGAGGTGGCGAGGTTGCAGTTGAACGCGATCAGCGGCATACGCGCGCCGATGGCGGTGATGCCGGCGGTCGGATGGATCTTGCGCTCGCCGTAGTCGGGCGCCCAGTCGGGGTCAAGCAGCTTTTTGGGCATGCCCTCGAACTCGCCCTTGCGGCAGGTCGCCAGATTGCGGCGCTCGGGACGCGTCGCGCTGTCTTCATAGAGGAAGGAGGGAACCCTCAGCTCGTCCCAGATACGCTGGGCAACGCGCTTGGACATTTCGACGCACTCCTCGACGGTCACATCCATCTGCGGAACAAAGGGGATGACGTCGGTGGCGCCCATGCGCTTATGCTCACCCTTGTGATGATTCATGTCGATGCGCTCGGTTGCGACCTTGGTAAGCTGGAACACGACCTCCTCGATCGCCTCGGGGGAGCCGACGAGCGTAAATACGCAGCGGTTGTGGTTGCCGTCCGTCTGCGCATCGAAGAGCGTGCAGCCGGGGACGCTGTTCGCGGTCTCAACGAGCGCATTGTAGGTCGCTTCGTCCTTTTCTTTGCTGCAGCTGAAGTTGGGGATACTTTCAACGAGCCTTGCCATGGCAGATAGCCCTCCTCTTAAATTTGAAGTACGTTTATTATAACGCAGAGGGCTCATTTTCGTAAATAAGATTGATTTAACAATTGATATCTGCCACTTTGTTTTTTTAGCTTTTTGCGCCAAAACGCAAAATAAACAAAAGTGCAAGAATCTTGAAAAGAGTTATGATTTTTAGTAAAATATTTCATAAAGAGCAGCAGAATACTATTGCAGCGTTACCGCACGGAGGTTGGCAGTTATGTATGAGAGCAAAACCAAGTCGGAGGAAACCGACCATCTGTTCCAGGCAATCTTATCCCTTCAGTCTGTGGATGAGTGCTACCGCTTTTTTGACGATCTGTGTACGATAAACGAGGTGCTGGCAATGTCGCAGCGGTTTGATGCTGCCGAAAAGCTGTATCAAGGAAATACGTTTTCCAATATTACCGGCGAGATCGGGGTATCCTCTGCTACACTGACGCGTGTCAACCGGTGCCTTAAATACGGCTCCGGCGGATATAAGACCATATTGGATCGTAAGCTCAAGAAAGATGCATAAAGATAAAAGAGGTGTCCGCTTAGCGGACACCTCTTTTATCAGTCAGATATCCAGCACGGGCGCAATGCGCTTTTGCGCAGCGATCTGCGCTGCTACGCGCTCGGCGGCTTCCGCAGACGGAAGCTTTTCCTGCTCGCCGGTCTTCATATTCTTGACGCTCACGACACCGTCCTTGATCTCGTCCTCACCGAGAAACATAACAAACGGAACGCCCAGCTTGTCGGCGTAGTTCATCTTCGCCTTAAACTTCTTCGCCTCCGTGTAAAGCTGCGCGCGGAGCCCGCAAGCGCGCAGCTCGGTCGCAAGCGCGACGGCGGCGGAAAGGTCCGTCGTCATGGGAAGGATCAGCACGTCGGCGGGGGCGGTAGGAACCTCCGGGTTCAGCATGCCCTGCTCGCCGAGAACGTAGAATAGGCGCGTCAGGCCGATGGAAATGCCGACGCCGGGGAGCTGACGGTCGGTGTAATACTCTGCGAGGTTGTCATAGCGTCCGCCTGAGCAGACGGAGCCAATCTCGGGGTGGTCGAGCAGCGTCGTCTCATACACCGTTCCGGTATAGTAGTCGAGACCGCGGGCGATGGTGAGGTCGACCGCGAAGTTCTCCTGCGGCACGCCAAAACCGCCGAGGTACTTTGCAACGGTCGAAAGCTCGTCGAGCCCTTCATCAAACAGCACGTTTTTGCCGCGATATTCCGCCAGCGCGGAAAGAACCTCGTCGTTCGTGCCGCGGATAGCGGTGAAGCGCAGAATGTCATCCGCCTTATCGCCGGGAATGGAAAGCTCGTCCGTCAGGATGGCGCGCACGCCGTCCGCGCCGATCTTCTCCAGCTTGTCCACCGTGCGCATGATGTCGCCGGACTGCTCTGTCAGGCTAAGCATGGCGTAGAAACCGTTGAGTATCTTGCGATTGTTGATACGGATTTGGAATCTCTTGAGGCCGAGCCGCGAGAACACGGTGTAGATGATCGCGGGGATCTCCGCGTCGTTCGTGATGTCCAGCGCGCCGTCGCCGATGACGTCGATGTCCGCCTGATAGAACTCGCGGAAGCGACCGCGCTGGGCGCGCTCGCCGCGATAGACCTTGCCGATCTGATAGCGCTTGAACGGGAATGCCAACTCATTATAATGAAGCGCGACATACTTCGCCAGCGGTACAGTGAGGTCAAAGCGAAGACTCAGGTCGGCGTCTCCCTTTGTGAAGCGGTAGATTTGTTTTTCCGTCTCACCCCCGCCCTTGGCCAGCAGGATCTCGCTTGCTTCGATCAGCGGCGTGTCCAGCGGCGTAAAACCGTAGAGCGCGTAGGACGAGCGGATGATCTCCATGATCCGCTCCATTTGCAGTTGCGGACCCGGCAGCAATTCCATGAAGCCGGACAGCGTGCGTGCTTTGATTTTATCCATCTGAAAGCCCCTCCTCATTTGCTGTTTGCCGCTATTCTAAGCACCTATCAATAAAAAGTCAAGATTTAGTACGATAGCGTATTAAAGCGACAGCACGACATTACATCACCCCGATATAGTCATAAAGCACAAAATAGTTCCGAAAAATTTGAAAGTTTTTGTTGAAAACGACCAACAAGTGTGCTATGATGCTTCCAGAGCATTGTTGTGGGACCCCTCCGCGGCAATGTCCGCCAAACGGGATAGTGTGTGAGAGCCGTTTGCCCAAACGGTGTTCCCGCATGGCGGGGAAGCAAAAAAATAAATTTAGGAGAGAGAGGTATTATTCTATGGCTGAAAAGAAAACAAGACCCGTCAGACTCCCGAAGGTATGGGAGGCGCTGCTGCCCATCGTTGCGATGGCGGCTCTCATGATTTACGGTCTGCACGTCGGTGACTATGTCGATGCGCACATGCCGCTGATCGTATCCCTGTGCATTGCTTGCTTCGTCGGGCACTTCTGCGGACATGACTTCAAAGACATGATGGTCGGTATTCTGGAGCGCCTGAATGCTACGCTTGAGGCTCTGTTGATCCTTATGACGGTCGGCCTCTTGATTTCTTCCTTCATGATCTCCGGAACGATTCCTGCGCTCATTTACTACGGCCTTGACCTGTTGACCCCGAAGCTGTTCCTGCCGGTTGGCTGCGTTTTGTGTGCTGTCGTCGGCATGGCCTGCGGCTCCTCCTGGACCACCACCGCGACCATGGGTATCGCGATGATGGGCGTCGGCGCGGGCCTTGGCATCAATCCGGCGCTGACCGCCGGCATGATCATCTCTGGCGCGTATGTCGGTGATAAGTTCTCACCGCTGTCCGATACTACCAACCTTGCTGCCGCTGTGTCCAACACCGGCCTGTTCGATCACGTGTCGGCGATGGTCTCGTCCACCGGCCCGACCCTCCTGATCGCGTTGGTGCTTTACACCGTCGTCGGTCTGAACGTCGATTCCTCCGCCTACGATCCCGAGTTTGCGAAGGGCATTCAGGAGGCGATGCAGCAGGTCTGCAATATCAGCCCCGTGCTGCTGCTCCCGATCATCGTCGTTATTGTGGCGTGCATCATCAAGCTGCCCGGACTGGTCGGCGTCATGGTGTCCGTGGTAACAGGCGTCATCTTTGCCCTGATTTTCCAGAGCAACATGGGTTATGGTCTGAGCGACATCTTCGACATTCTGCACTATGGTCCCTGGCTGGAAGCTGAGGCGAACGGCGGCCTTGTCACCGAGGAGGTGGCGGAGCTCGTCAACTCCCTGCTTGCCAAGGGCGGCATGGACAACACCATGTGGACGATCAATCTCGTCATTCTGGCGGTCGCTTACGGTGGCGCGCTGGAGCGTGCCGGCTGCGTCGAGACCCTGTTCGGCAACCTCAAGCACAAGATCCACACTGTTGGCCAGCTTGTGCTAACCACGATGATCACCTCCATCTTCTGCGACGCCGCTATGGGCGACCAGTTCCTCGGCGTCGGCGTTCCCGGCCCGCTCTACATGGATAAGTATGACGAGATGGGTCTCGCGCGCAACATGCTCTCCCGTACCCTCGAGGACGCCGGTACCCTGTGGAGCCCGATGTTCCCGTGGACGGGCTGCGGCGCGTATCAAAGCGCGGTGCTCGGCATGAGCCCGTTCGTGTATTTCCCGTTTGCGTTCGTGAACCTGATCAATCCGTTCTATGCGGCGATCACTGCGTTCCTCGGCCGCAACATCTATTGGGCGGACGGCTCCTACACGAACCTGTTTGGCAAGACCAAGATGAAGAAGCCCGCCGAGGCTCCCGCGGAGGCGCACGAGTATGCCTGCAAGCAGCTTGAAGCCTTGCGTGCCGCCGGCAAAGCCCCGAAGATCAGCGGTTGATTTTTTCGGAGAATTGTGCTGAATAAGGCGAGGGGATACCCCCCTCGCCTTACCCTTAAAAAGAGGAGAGACCGCCATGCGTCGAACCGTTTTTCCGTGGGAATCCGTCCCCGGCCCGCATTATCTTGCCCGTGATACGCTGCAAAGAAAGAAATGGACCAAAGCTGGCGGATGGGTTCTCGTTTTGGTATTACTTGCCGGCGGCGCACTGACACGATGGAAAGTCGCCTATGTGTTCGCCGTGTTCTATGCTCTTGCACTGTTGATGGAAAAGTACGTCGCGGTGACAGAGCGCGGGCTGGAGATTTTCCATCAGATGCAGTTCACGACAAATTATGAGCGCTGGGACTGGAAGGATATCTACGCTGTGACGCATGAAACCGATCCGGGCGGCAGCGGGCGGACCATCCTGTATTTTACGAAAGGCGACCGCACCAAGCGCAATTACTATGCGAAAGAAGACGCGCAGGAGATCCTGAAACTCGCCCAAAAGCAAAACCCGGATATTAAGATTTTCAGCGGCGAAGGTGCGCGCGATCAGGCAAAGTCCTTCCAAGTCAAAAAGAAGAAAAAATAAGATGAGAGGTTCTCCGGGATCTGCCGGAGAATCTTTTTGCCCTCATCGCTCTATTACAGTAGCATGTTATCACTGTGTTGTCATAATATACAAAGAAAAAGCGAAGAATTTTAAAATATATGTTGACAATGCACAAATTTGTGGTATGATATGGTTTACACGGAGGGATTGCTTCCAAGCCCTCGGCGCATAGAGCGCGGTATCCGCCATGGGCAGGCGGATCACAGAAACCGTGCGCTATCACTTTTCTCACACGTCACAACGGTCATTTGCCGCTGCGACGCATTTTTGCGCATTGCGGCATGGATTAGAAAAGTGAGGTAGAGAAGCAATGATCATGAACCCCTCTGCGATCAAAGAGATCGTAATGGATGGACACAGCCTGACGCTGGAGAGCTTTGTCGCAGTCGCCCGTTACGGCGCGAAGGTAGAGCTTGCGCCTTCCGCGCTGGAGGCAATGGAAAAGTCCCGTGCGCTGGCGGACAAGATCGCCGCCGAGGGCCGCGTAGCTTACGGTATCACGACAGGCTTCGGCGAGTTCCAGAAGGTCGCCGTGCCGAAGGAAATGTCCAATCAGCTGTCGACAAACCTGATCCTGAGCCACTGCACCGCCGCCGGCGCCCCCTATGACCCCGAGATATCCCGCGGCATGATGCTGCTTCGCGCGAACGCGCTGTGCGGCGGCGTTTCCGGTGTGCGCCCGATCCTGGTGCAGATGCTCATTGAAATGCTCAATAAGGGTGTAACGCCAATTGTTCCCGAAAAAGGCTCGCTTGGCTCGTCCGGCGACCTCGCGCCGCTGGCGCACATGACGCTGCCGATGCTCGGTAAGGGCGAGGCATGGTATCAGGGCGAGCGCATGAGCGGCGCCGAGGCGATGAAGAAAGCCGGCATCGAAACGCTGGACACGCTGGTGAGCAAGGAAGGCCTCGGCATGACCAACGGCACCTGCGCGATGACCTCGGTCGGCGCTTTGGCACTGTACGATACCATCTGCGCGGCGCAGCTCGGCGACGTGATCGCGTCGCTGACCTTTGAGGGGCTGACGGCGCAGCGCGACGCGTTCGACCCGCGCATCCACGCTGTACGCGGTCAAAAGGGGCAGATGCTCGTCGCTGCGAACATGCGCGAGCTGCTCAAGGGCTCCGAGATCCTGGACAAGTGCCAGCACGACCGCGTGCAGGACGCCTACGCGCTCCGTTGCGTGCCGCAGCTGCACGGCGCCTGCCGTGATGCGCTTGACTTTGTGCGCGAAAAGGTCGAGATCGAGCTCAACGCTGTGACGGATAATCCGCTGATGTTCCTTGATGATGAGGCTGTCATCTCCGGCGGCAACTTCCATGGCGAGCCGATGGCGCTGCCGTTTGATTTCCTCGGCATTGCCGCCGCGGAACTGGCGGACGCCTCCGAGCGCCGCGTCGAGCGTATGGTCAACGCGCAGCTCTCCAACGGCCTGACTCCGTTCCTGACGACGGAAGCGGGCGTCAACTCCGGCTTTATGATCGTGCAGTATGCCGCCGCGTCGATGGTCAGCGAGAACAAGGTCTACGCGCACCCCGCATCCGTGGACTCCATCCCGTCCTCGATGAATCAGGAGGATATTGTCTCCATGGGTACGACCGCCGCACGCAAGGCGCGCATGATCCTCAAGAACACGCAGGATGTGCTTGCCGACGAGCTGATGACCGCCTGCCAGGCAATCGACATCCGTCGCCGCGTCAATACGCACGGGCAGGGCATCACGCCGTTGCATCAGGCGATTTACGACCACGTCCGCGAGCGCGTAGCGTTCTATGAGATTGACCGCGAAATTTGGCCGGATATCCGTGCCTGCGAGGAGATGATCCGCTCCGGCGAGCTGCTCTCGCTTGTGAAGGAATACTGCCCCGCTGTTGAATAAGCATTCCTGTAATCCGTAAATAACGCCAATTGAAAAAAGGAGAACCTCGCGGTAAGCTTGAGGTACATCTTAGCGGATGAAGTAACCCAAACAAGCCGGAGGTTCAAGATGGATTATACACAGAATGCGAAGATTGCGCAAGTCACAGAGAAAACTTTAATCATTGGCGTGGATGTCGGCAGCGAAACGCATTACGCCCGAGCTTTCAACTGGCGCGGTCAGGAGTTCAGCAAGAAGGCGTTCTCGTTCGGGAACGATCTGGGCGGCTACCTCGCCTTTGTCAAGTGGCTCGACGCATATCGGCAGAGCATGGATGCCGAGAAGATTATGGTCGGCTGCGAGCCGACGGGACACTACTGGTTCAACTTCGCACGGTACGTGAAGCAGAACAGCATGACGCTGGTGCTGGTGAATCCGTACCATGTGAAGCAGACAAAGGAGCTGGACGACAACAGTCCAACAAAAAACGACCGCAAAGACCCGAAGACCATTGCTAAGCTGGTGTCGGAGGGGCGCTATACCTTTCCGTACATGCCGGAGGGTATCTACGCGGATTTGCGGCAGGCGGTCTCAAGCCGGGACCGGATCGTCAAGGAGCTGAATGCTGCGACGAACCGGATACAACGCTGGCTTCAGATATATTTCCCCGAGTTCCTCAAGGTCTACGGCAAGTTCTCCGCGGAGAGCGCACTGCTGGTACTGGAAACGGCGCCGTATCCGGCAGATATCCTCGCGCTCGGCGCGGATGGCGTCAACCAAATCTGGCGTGAGCATAAGCTCCGTGCGGTCGGTATGAAGAGGGCAACGACCCTGGTAGGGGCCGCACGAAAGAGCGTCGGAATGAATGGCGGCATCTGCGCAAGGATGGACTTGCAGCTGCTCTTGGAGGACTTTCGGAGAAAACAGGAACAACTGAAACAGATTACGGAGGTGCTGGAAGCGGAGACGCTGAAGGTGCCGCACATCGAGAAACTGCTCTCCATCAAGGGAGTGGGTCTCATCACGGTAGCAGGCTTCCTCGCGGAGGTAGGCGACGTCGGACGTTTTGACTCGCCGAAGCAAATCCAGAAGCTGGCCGGACTGGAGCTCAAAGAGAACAGCTCCGGCAAGCGCAAGGGACAATCCTCCATCAGCAAACGCGGGAGGAAGAATTTGAGGAAAATCCTGTTTCAGGCGGTCTTGCCGCTGATACGGAGCAACGACGAGTTCCGGGAAGTGTACCACTACTACACGACCCGGCAGAGGAATCCGCTCAAGGGCAAGCAAGCCATCATAGCGGTGGGCTGCAAGCTGATCCGCGTCTTCTACGCCATTCTTACGCACGGTGTGGACTACGACGCGCACAGGCTGCGCGCGGATATCATCCGCCCGCAGGAGCAGCAGGCCGCATAAGCAATTTCAAAACTGCATCTGGGAAAACGTCCGCCATTCATTGGCGCCGGATTGCAGGAATGCAAGTCAACAACAAAAGCAGAGCCGGTTAGCCGCGTTTGTCGTCTCCATGGGGCAAGACCCTGCGAATAAGCAGCAGCGGCGCCCATCTGCGGGCAGGCAGAACGAAGGAATTGAGGACTCCGCCGGAGTGTGGATGATCCTGTTGGACATGGGAGGTTTGCTGCCGCGGGATGAGTGGGGAAACGTATTGGCCGTCATAGCGAGAGCAAGACGTTGCCTTCGGCATACCCATCTTTACCTGCGGAGGGCAAAAAACCGCAAATCCAAGGTTGAATCATGTCCGCCGCCTGTTGCTGTTGTTGATTATCCGAAGCAAAAAGTCCTGAAGCGCATCCATTTAGATACGATTTTAGGCAAAATAACCCAAAATATTTGGGGAGGAGACAGGTTTATGCAGTGCAGAGTAATTCGCGCAGACCCTTCGGGCAACATTACGCTGTTCGTCCTCGACCCGGTCGATGCCGCCGAGCGCCCTGCGCTGGCGGAAAGGCTTATGAAAGCTCTGGATTCCGGCATCGAACAGGTGGGCTTCGCCTGCCCTGCGCAGGAGGGCGCGGACGGACGCCTCGAAATGGCTGGCGGTGAGTTCTGCGGCAACGCGACGCGCGCGTTCGGTACGTTTCTTGCAAAGCAAGCAGGCAAGAGCGGAAACGTGCACATGCGCGTCGAAGCAAGCGGCTGTGATCGCATCGTCAGCGTTGACGCAGATCTGGAGCAGGAGACTGCCCGCGCGGAGATGCCCTTGCCAAAACTGGTGCGTCAAATCGATATAAACGGGATGCATGGTACGCTGGTTCACCTCGGAGGTATCGCTCATCTTATATTAGAAGATATTGACCCCAGCGAGACCGTTTTGGAACGTGTAGAACCTATTTTTACTCATTTTTCCGGGCTTGACGCCTATGGCGTGATTTTCCTGAATGGCGGCAAGCTGACGCCGCTGGTGAAGGTTCCTGCGGCGCACACACTGTTCTGGGAAGGCAGCTGCGGCAGCGGCACAGTCGCCGCAGCGGTCGCGCAGAGTCAAGACCTTGCGGATGGTGAGTTTGTCCGCACTTATGATCAACCGGCCGGTTCGATCGTGGCAACCGTAGTTCGCCAGAAGGGCGAGGTAACGGCGGCTTACATCGGGGGTACGGTGCGTTTCGACGAGATCGAAACTGTTGAAATTTGATACACACATCTCCTTTTTTTACACAGGCAGAGACGGTGATCGGATACGATCACCGTCTCTGTCTTTCTCCAAACGGAATGCTATCCATGCTTTTCCCAGCGTCGGAGATTTCAAACTGAGTGAAAATTTCGACGCTTGCCGGTTGGTAGCTGTTCTCATTCCACGCGAGCACAACGTAGGAACGTTCTGTCAGACCCTCGATTTTTTTGGCATAAATGCCGGAATGGGGCAGCGTTTTGGCAATGCTCTCCGGGAGGAAGCTGACGCCGAAGCCGGACTGCACCAGCTGCATGGACATGGGCGTATCGTAACACTGACAGACGATATTAGGCGAGAAGCCGCAGCGTTGACACTCCTTGAGCAGCGTTTCCGAATAGCCCCACAGGTCGTCGCTCCGCAGCAGGCACATGGGAACCTCCCGCAGCCGCTCGATGGGAATTTCATCGAGCTCCGGCGCAGGATCGGTGGATGACGTGACGATCAGCTTCAGTATGTCTTCATAGAGAACGCGCTCCCGGAGTCCGATCGTCGCCGTTGTGCCCGCGCGCAGGAAAAGGACGTTGAGCTCGCCGCGGTTCAAATCGGCGAGCAAGTCCTGCGGCGAGCCGACGCGGATGGTAAGCTCCACCTGTGGATACGCTTCATGGTATTTGCGCAGATAAGGCAGCGCATGGGGGACCGTCGAATACAGCATCCCTACGCGGACGCTGCCACGCACGCCGACGCCGAGGGAGCGGACATGGTCAGCAAGCCGCTTAATATCCGAAATGTACTCGCGCCCCTGTTGATAGAGGCTTTGCCCTGCATCGGTGAGCAGCATGCCCTTATTGCCGCGGCGGAAGAGCTGCGCGCCCAATTCCTGCTCCAAAAGCGATATCTGCCGTGAAATGGGCGGCTGTGCAATGTGTAGCTTTCTCGCAGCGGCAGAAACACTGCCTTCTTCAACAATAGCGCAAAAGAATTCGAGTTGGCGGATCGTCATATTATCACCTATACCGAAAAAGTATTGCAAATATATCAATCTAATATTTTTCATTATAGCATAATTGCGATATAATACAAGACATCAAAGAGAAAGCACTGGAATTTTGGCGCTTTCCCACAAAAAGCTGAAAGTGAGGAAGATTCATGAAAGACCTTGCGAATGATGCCATGACAATCAAGCTGGACTACGAGTTGCCCGAGTATCCCAAGATGGAGCCGGGTTACCGCCGCGCGCCGCGCCGCGAGTCGCGCCTGAGCGAAGCGGACAAGGCGCTCGCCATCAAGAACGCCCTGCGCTACATCCACCCCGACCATCACGCGCAGATGGCGAAGGAGTTTGCTCAGGAGCTGGAAGAACACGGCCGCATCTATGGCTATCGCTTCCGTCCCGAGGGCAAGCTCTACGGTAAGCCCATCGACGAGTACAAGGGCAAGTGCATCGAGGGCAAGGCTATCCAGGTCATGATCGACAACAACCTCGATTTTGACGTGGCGCTTTATCCCTATGAGCTGGTCACCTACGGCGAGACGGGGCAGGTCTGCCAGAACTGGATGCAGTACCGTCTCATCAAGAAGTACCTTGAGGAGCTGACCGACGAGCAGACGCTGGTGGTCATGTCCGGCCACCCGCTGGGCCTGTTCCACTCCCACAAGCTCGCTCCGCGCGTGATCATCTCCAACGGCCTGATGGTCGGCACGTTCGACGATCAGGAGAACTTCAACCGCGCCGCGGCGCTGGGCGTCGCAAACTATGGCCAGATGACCGCGGGTGGCTGGATGTATATCGGGCCGCAGGGCATCGTCCACGGCACGTTCAACACGCTGCTCAACGCGGGCCGCCTGAAGCTCGGCATCGCGCAGGACAAGGACCTTGCGGGCAAGCTGTTTGTCTCCGCCGGCCTCGGCGGCATGAGCGGCGCGCAGGGCAAGGCGGCGGAGATCGCCGGCGCCGCGTCCATCATTGCCGAGGTGGACGACTCCCGTATCGACACCCGCTACACCCAGGGCTGGGTCAGCCACCGCACCGACAGCCTCGCCGAGGCGGTCAAGATCGCGACCGACTGCCAGAAGGAAGGCAAGGCCTGCGCGGTCGCTTATCATGGCAACATCGTCGATCTGCTGGAATACCTCTATGAGAAGAATGTCCACGTCGACCTCATGAGCGACCAGACCTCCTGCCACGTTCCGTATGACGGCGGTTACTGTCCGCAGGGACTGACCTTCGAGCAGCGCACCGAGATGCTGGACAAGGACCCCGAGGGCTTCCGCAAGCTCGTTGACAAGACCCTGCAGCACCACTATGAGATGATCTGCAAGTTCCACGAGCGCGGCACCTACTTCTTCGACTATGGCAACAGCTTCCTGAAAGCTGTGTATGATACCGGCGTCAAGAGCATCTGCAAGAACGGTGAAAACGACCTCGACGGGTTCATCTTCCCGTCTTACGTGGAGGATATCCTCGGGCCCTGCCTGTTCGACTTCGGCTACGGCCCGTTCCGTTGGTGCTGCCTGAGCCGCAACCCGGAGGATCTGCACAAGACCGACGTGGCCGCTGCCGAGTACATCAAGGCGCACAACCGCCGCTATCAGGACTATGACAACTACGTCTGGGTCCGCGACGCGGAAAAGAATAAGCTGGTCGTCGGTACGCAGTGCCGTATTCTGTATCAGGACGCCATGGGCCGCATGAACCTCGCGCTCAAGTTCAACGAAATGGTTCGTTCTGGCGAGATCGGACCGGTCATCCTGGGTCGCGACCACCACGACACAGGCGGGACCGACGCCCCGTTCCGTGAGACCTCCAACATCAAGGACGGCTCGAACATCATGGCGGAGATGGCGACGCAGTGCTACGCCGGCAACGCCGCGCGCGGCATGAGCTACATTGCGCTGCACAACGGCGGCGGCACCGGCATCGGCCGCGCGATCAACGGCGGCTTCGGCATGGTGCTCGACGGCTCCGAGCGCGTCGATACCATCCTGAAGATGTCGATGCCGTGGGATACGATGGTCGGCGTTGCCCGCCGCAGCTGGGCGCGCAATGAGAACGCCATGACCACCGTCGCCGAGTACAACAAGATGTACGAGGGCAAGGATCATATCACCATGCCGTATCTCGCCGATGACAAGCTCGTTGAAGATGCTGTCAGGGGGATGAAGGGCTAAGACGACCACAAAGGGAGAGGGCTTTTGCCCTCTCCCTCGAAAGGATGGTTTTATGAGTCAAAATGTATTGGTTTTGAACATCGGCATGCTCGCAACTCCATTGGGAAAAGCGGCAAGAAGGGGAGAGGAACAGGGACAGATCGAAATCCTCAAGGACGCTTATGTGCGCATCAGGAATGGCGAAATCGTCGAAGTGGGAACCGGCGTGCCTGACTTCCGCTGCGCCGATATTGTTGACGCAAACCGCGCGCTTGTGACGCCCGGCCTCGTCGACGCGCACACGCACCTCATTTTCGGCGGCTGGCGGCAGAACGAGCTGGGCTTAAAGCTGCACGGCGCGAGCTATCTCGACATCCAGAACGCGGGCGGCGGCATCCAGTCCACCACAAATGCCACGCGCACCGCTACCGAGGAAGAGCTTGCAGATAAGGCAGAGAAGGCGCTGAACGAGATGCTGCGTTTCGGCACGACGACCTGCGAAGCCAAGAGCGGCTACGGCCTTGCCACCGAGCATGAGCTCAAAGAGCTGCGCGTGATCCGCGACCTGAATGAGCGGCATCCCATCGACCTCGTCGCAACGTTCATGGGCGCGCACCTCGTGCCCGCGGAGTACAAGCAGGATCGCGAGGCGTACGTCCGCCTCGTGTGCGAGGAGATGATGCCGCTCGTCAAGGAGCAGGGCATCGCGAAATTCTGCGACGTGTTCTGCGAGGCGGATACCTTCACGGCGGAGGAGTCCCGCCGCATCCTCGAAGCAGGATTCAAGTGCGGATTGCGCCCGAAGATCCACGCCGACGAGATCGAAGCCATCGGCGGCAGTCAGCTCGCGGGTGAGATCGGTGCAATTTCGGCGGAGCACCTGATCGTATGCCCGCCGGAGGGCATCGCGAGCATGGCGAAGGGCGGCGTGATCGCCTGCCTGCTGCCCGCGACGAGCTTTAACCTCGGCGCGACATTCGCGCCCGCGCGAGACATGGTGAACGCCGGCGTGCCCGTCGCGATGGCTACGGACTTCAACCCCGGCTCCTGCCCGTGCCTCAATATGCAGTTCGTCATCAACCTCGGATGCCTTAAATATAGGCTGACGCCCGAGGAGGTATTGACGGCGGTGACGCTGAACGGCGCCGCGGCCATCGATCTGGCGGACAAGGTGGGTACGATCGAAGTGGGCAAGAAAGCAGACCTTGTGATTTGGGATGCGCCCGACCTTGACTACATTTGCTACCGCGTGGGCAGCAATTTGGTAAAAACCGTCATCAAGGCAGGAGAGATCGTCTGAAACAAAGAGAGGGTGAGCACGAAGTGGACAGAACAGACTACAAAATCTTGAACCTTTTGCAGAAGGACTGCCGGAAAACACTTCGCGCCATCGGCGAAGAGGTGGGCTTGACACCCCCGGCTGTCGCTGAACGCATCCGTAAGCTGGAAGAGGACGGTATCATTGAAGCCTACAGCATTCATATCGACCGAACCCGGCTTGATTGCGGCATGACAGGTTTTATCATGGTTGCGCCGGAACCGGAGAAATACGAGGCGTTTTGCGCGTTCTGCGAGAAACGGCCGGAGATCACCGAGCATTGCCATCTTGTGGGTCCTTATAACGCCATGCTGCGCTTTGCCGTGCGCGATACGAACGCGCTGGAGGACCTGCTGTCGCTGATCAAGAAATACGGCGATTCGCGCACCTCCGTGGAACTCAAAACCTACTTTAGCACCAAGGAGCTTCAGCTCCCGGGGTAAAAGCCCGCAACCGCGGGCTTTCCTTCTGCCGCTTTAAAATTTTAAGCGACCAAGCGTTTTACTTTTGGAAAAAAAGCAGGGGCCTAAAATTGAAAAAAGAAAGTCATTTACAAAAAAACCACCGCTGACTACAATACAACCAAACATTTTGATCAGGAGGTCACGACCATGGGTTTTAAGTCCGATATCGAGATCGCACAGGAGTGCAAAAAGCAGAAAATCACCGAGATCGCCAAGGCGGCAGGGATTGGCGAGGAATATCTGGAGCAGTACGGCAACTACAAGGCGAAGGTCGACTATAAGCTGCTCAAGGATCTGGACAGCAAGCCCAATGGCAAGCTAATCCTCGTCACCGCCATCACGCCGACGCCTGCCGGCGAGGGCAAGACGACTACCAGCGTCGGCCTCGCGGACGGTCTGCGCAAGCTCGGCAAAAACGCCGTCGTCGCGCTGCGCGAGCCGAGCCTCGGCCCCGTGTTCGGCGTCAAGGGCGGCGCCGCCGGCGGCGGCTACGCCCAGGTCGTGCCGATGGAGGACATCAACCTCCACTTCACCGGCGACTTCCACGCCATCGGCGCGGCGAACAACCTGCTCGCCGCTATGCTGGACAACCACATCCAGCAGGGCAACGCGCTGGGTGTTGACCCGAAGAACATCACATGGAAGCGCGCGGTCGATATGAACGACCGTCAGCTCCGTCACATCGTGAACGGTCTCGGCGGGCGGATGCAGGGCGTGCCCCGCGAGGACGGTTTTGAGATCACCGTCGCCAGCGAGGTCATGGCGGTGCTGTGCCTGTCGAGCAGCATCACTGATATGAAGGAGCGTCTTGGGCACATTATTGTCGGCTACAGCTATGACGGCAAGCCCGTCACAGCGCACGACCTCAAAGCGGAGGGCGCGATGGCGGCGCTTTTGAAGGACGCCATCAAGCCGAACCTCGTCCAGACGCTGGAGGGCACGCCCGCGTTCATCCACGGCGGTCCGTTCGCCAACATCGCCCACGGCTGCAACAGCGTGATGGCGACGCGCATGGCGCTCAAGCTCGGCGAGTACGCCGTGACGGAGGCGGGCTTCGCCGCCGACCTCGGCGCGGAGAAGTTCATCGACATCAAGTGCCGCATGGCGGGTTTGAAGCCCTCCGCGGTGGTCATCGTCGCCACCGTCCGCGCGCTCAAGTACCACGGCGGCGTGCCGAAGGCGGAGCTGAACAACGAGAACCTCGAAGCCCTCGAAAAGGGCCTGCCCAACCTGCTGCAGCATGTCGAGAACGTCAAGAACGTTTACGGCCTGCCGTGCGTGGTCGCGATCAACGCGTTCCCGACCGACACCAAGGCGGAACTCGACATGGTCGAAGCGAAGTGCAAGGAGCTCGGCGTCAACGTCGCGCTCAGCGAGGTCTGGGCGAAGGGCGGCGAAGGCGGCAAGGCGCTTGCCGAGGAGGTCGTCCGCCTCTGCGAGCAGCAGAACAACTTCTCCTTTGTCTACGACGTGAACGCCTCCATCGAAGAAAAGCTGGACACGATCTGCAAGCGCGTATACCACGCGGACGGCGTCATCCTCGACGCGAATGTCAGGAAACAGCTTAAACAGATCACTGAACTCGGCTTTGATAAGCTGCCGATCTGCATGGCAAAGACACAGTATTCCTTCTCTGACAACGCGTCCCTGCTTGGTGCGCCGAAGGGCTTCAAGGTTACAGTCCGCAACCTTAAGGTCTGCGCCGGCGCAGGCTTCCTTGTGGCGCTGACCGGCGACATCATGACCATGCCGGGGCTTCCGAAGGCACCCGCCGCCGAGAAGATCGACGTGGACGAAAACGGCGTCATCAGCGGATTGTTCTGAGGAGAAGTGTATGGATTTGCTTGAAAGCAGCATAACGAGCTTCACCGAGCAGCTTGCATCCCCCGCGCCCGTGCCGGGCGGCGGGGGTGCGAGCGCGCTGGTTGCCGCCATCGGTATCGCGCTGGGCGATATGGTAGGCGAACTGACCGTCGGCAAGAAAAAATACGCCGACGTAGAGGATGAAATCAAAGAGCTCATGAGAAAAGCACAGGCGCTGCGCGAAAAGCTCCTGACCTGCATTGAGAAAGACGCGGTCGCGTTTGAACCGCTTGCCAAGGCATATGGTATCCCGAAAGACGATCCAACACGGGACGAAGTGATGGAAAAGTGCCTGCGCGATGCGGCGGCTGCGCCGCTGGAAATTCTCGACCTCTGCTGTGAGTGCATCGAGCTGCTTGATACGTTTGGGAAAAAAGGAAGCAAGCTCATGTTGTCCGATGCGGCCACCGGCGCGATGCTTTGTCATGGCGCGATGTACGGTGCGGCAATCAACGTCAAGGTCAATACCAAGCTGATGAAAGACAGAGCATATGCGGAAGAGATCAACCGGCATGTGGATGGAAAGCTCACCGGCTATCTCCCAGTTGCAGAGCTGATCTATACAAAAATCAGCCGCAGCCTCACAGAAGGATAAACAAGGATGCGCGATACCAAGGTGAAGATGGGCAAAACGTTCGTTGGCGCCGTCCTCGCTGGCCTGAGCATCGGACTCGGCGGTGTGATCTTTTTGTCGCTGGACAACAGGGCGGTAGGCGCGGCGCTTTTCACCGTGGGGCTGTTCACGGTCTGCACGATGGGATTTGATCTCTACACCGGCAAGGTCTGCTACGTGTTCGACAACGATGCGGCGTATGCCAAAAATCTGCCGGTGATTTGGCTGGGCAATCTCTGCGGCACGGCGCTGACGGCACTGTTCGCAGGTATGACGCGCATCTCCGGCATTGCGGAAAAGGCGTCGGCGATTTGTGCTGCGAAGCTGGACGACGGGCTTGTGAGCCTATTCTTCCTCGGCGTACTGTGCAATATCTTCATCTACATCGCTGTGGAGGAATATAAAAACAACCCGCATGAGTTGGGCAAGTATCTCTCGCTTTTCTTCGGGGTAATGGGCTTCATTCTCTGCGGAACAGAGCACTGCGTCGCGGATATGTTTTATTTCTGGATGTCGGGCGCTTGGAGCGGCCAAGCAATCCTCCGCATCCTTGTCATCACTCTTGGCAACTCCGCCGGAGGAGTCTTGATCCCGCTGACAAGGAAATATATCAACAACTAATTATCAACAGAGTAGGAACAGCGCGTTAAGTGTCGCCGGATGGGAAGTTGACGTCGAACGAAGGGCAGATGCCCGCGATGCTGTCTCGCATCCGCTGGTGAGAGTAGGAAAAACCTCCTTTTTCGGCGGATGCGGAAAAAGGAGGTTTTGCTGTGAAATGGAATGGCGCGGAACAAAATAGTGGAAAGCAGGCGTTGTTCAGCACGCGGATGCTGGCGATACTGGGTGTGCTGCTGGCACTGGATATCGTCCTGACACGCTTCCTCTCCATTACGGCATTGAATATCCGCATCGGCTTTGGTTTTGTGCCGGTGGTGCTGGCGGCGATGCTGTACGGACCGCTGCCGGCGGCAATCGTTGCGGCGCTGGGTGACTTCCTTGGCGCGATCCTGTTCCCGACCGGCCCGTATTTTCCGGGCTTTACGCTGACGGCTATTTTGACCGGCTTGACATTTGGACTGCTGCTTTATAAGAGAGACAGCCTGCGGAACACCGTTTTGGCAGTTGCCGTTGTGCAGTTTGTGCTGGGGCTCTTGCTCAACACGCTATGGATATCCATTCTGTATCATTCGCCATTCACTCCATTGTTGGCGACCCGTGTGCTGCAATCGGCGTTTTTGAGCGTAGTCCAGATCGTGACGATCCGTGCGCTGGCGCAAATTTCCGGGCAGATACTGCGGCGTGTTATACTTCCGCAATGACAAAGCCTGCTGCCTTATCTGTTGATGAAGAAGAGCCCCACCAAACAAATGGCAATGCCAATGACTTTGTTCCAAGAGAGCGCTTCATGATAGAGCAGATAGCCGACGGCGAGCAGAGCGACGGCGAGGAAGGCGCTCTGTACGATAAAGCCGGTGCTCACTTGCCAACCTGCTTTGAACGCGTAGATCCACCCGGCCTCCAGACCAACGATTGCGATGCCAAGGATGGCAGGAGCAATATTCAAGTGCTGGTATTCACTCATAAGATTGCCGCCGCGGTGCAGAGCGAAGAATAGAGCGCCTGACATGAGTGCGGCGACCAGATATGTGACCGTCAACGACGCGAGAGGGTCAATTGTGTCAGGTACAGACTTGGTGCAGATTTGATAGATGACCTCGGCGAAGATGATCAACGCCATCGGCCAAACATAGGAAAACATGGGAACGCCTCCGTTCATTATGATTTGGCCTGTTGTAACGGTAGGGTCCCAGCCGTTGTTGCATGTTTACGGATTTGATTATATAACAGTGCTGTCAAAAAGGCAATCTTGTAAAGGCAAAAAGCGAAAGATGATGGTTTCAGAGGGATAATATGACTCCAAAAGAAGCGGTTTCCTTCATTGAACACTACGGCTGGAGCAAGACGCGCCTCGGCCTCGAGCGCACGAGGAAGTTGCTGCAAAAGCTCGGCAATCCACAGAAGCAGCTCAAATATGTCCACGTCGCGGGCAGCAACGGCAAAGGCAGCACCTGCGCCATGCTGGACGCAATTCTGCGCGCTGCGGGCTACCGAACGGGACTTTACACCTCGCCGTATATTCAGGATTTCTGTGAGCGTATCCAAGTCGACGGGCAGAACATCCCCGGCGAGGATCTTGCCCGCCTGACAGAACGTGTGAAAACAGCTGCAGAGGAAATGGACGATCACCCGAGTCAGTTCGAGCTGGTGACGGCGCTCGGTATGCTGTACTTTGCGGAGCGGCATTGCGATATCGTGGTGCTGGAGGTCGGGATGGGCGGCGCGCTGGACGCCACTAACGTTATCGATGCGCCCGAAGTCGCAGTTATTACGAACATTGGGCTGGAGCATACGGAATACCTCGGCGAGACGCTTGAAGCGATTGCGGCGACAAAGGCAGGCATCATCAAACGAGGTTGCCATGCCGTCTGCTACGATGGCGCACCGGAGGTAACGGCGGTGGTGCGGAACGTCTGTGCGGAGAAGGGCGTGTCGATGCGACCCGTGCATTTTTCTAAGCTGGAGCTGATATCGCAGAGCCTCAATGGACAATGCTTCCTGTGGGAAGGCAGAGGATATCGCCTGTCGCTTCTTGGCGCACATCAGCTGCATAACGCGGCGACGGTTCTGGAAACGGTGGCCGCCTTGCGGGAACGCGGCTGGCGCATCGACGAGAAAGCGGTCAAGGCCGGATTTGCAAACGTGAAATGGCCAGCCCGGCTTGAAGCGATGCAGCGTGCGCCGCTGTTTCTCATTGACGGCGGGCACAATCCGCAGTGTGCGGAAGCATTGGCGGCGAGCTTGCGGGAGCTGCTTCCTGAGCAAAAAGTAGTGTTCCTGCTTGGCGTGCTGGCGGATAAGGATTATCCGCGCATGATGGAGCTGCTGATGCCGCTTGCTCTGGAGTTTATCTGCCTGACGCCGTTGAGCGACCGTGCTCTGTCCGGCGAAGCGTTGGCGGCATACCTGAGAGAACAGGGCGCAGAGGCGGTAGCTTGCGACAATGTCAGCAGCGGCATCAGTGCCGCGCTGGCTGCCGCAAGCGAGCGCGGTGCTGGTGCTGTTGCTTTTGGCTCGCTGTATCTCGTTGGCGCTATACGTGAGGAATATTTGAAACATAGTGATTCCGCGGTTGGAGTGCACTCAAAACAGTAATTTACATCATTATCAGCCACATTTTACCCCTTTGTGCGACGTTGCCCTTAAACCATCGCTTTGTATCTGCGTAACCATCGGCGAGAAGGGCGCAATACGTTGTTCATGTCGTTATTTTGCTGTGATACATCTGCACGCCGTAAAAAGTTTCCCTTATTTTTTCCCTTACTGGCTTGATTTTTGATAATACGACATGGTATAGTCTAACATGAAATCGTGAGAAAACGCCTGCTGGTTTGGGAGCTTTTGGTACGATTTGGTACGACATAAATCTCGCTTCGCGATTTTCGAGTCCTGTACCGCGCACCAAAAAGAGAGACGCTCCGAGGGCGTCTCTCTTTTTGTATACGACCCGGCATCCGAAAACAGACTTTATGAAAGAGACATTCTGTGTCTCACACCTGAAAACGGGGCGTTTGCTCACTTTGCGTCCTGTTCTGTCACAGAGACCGGCGGTATGCTGAAGCCGGAAAGGAGGTCATCGCGACATGAATCTGGTGAAAATGGGGAGATTTCTTCAGGAGCTTCGGAAAGAAAAGGGCCTCACGCAGGAGCAGCTCGCAGAGCAGATGGGCGTTGCCCGCAGGACTGTTTCTCGTTGGGAGACCGGCAGCAATATGCCTGATCTGGACATTCTGATCGAGCTTTCCGACGTCTACGCGGTTGACCTCCGCGAATTGCTGAACGGAGAAAGGAAAAGTGAGCGTATGAACGAAGAACTGAAAGAAACCGTATTGCAGGTTGCCGATTACAGCAGCGAGGAAAAAACAAGGCTGCTGCGCAGGATGCACTGGCTGTTCATTGCCGGTCTCATCGGATTTGCGGCGTTTGCGGTAATAGCCTGGCTGGGGCTGGATGAAACTGCGCCGTATGAAGCCATAGGCAGCTTCGGCCTCGGCATAGCGTTCGGCATGATTATCGTGGGCGTGATTTTTACGAGTAAATACGCGCTCAGGATCAGGGAATTCAAGCTGAGGCTGCTGAAAAAGCTCCGGGGCGCGGAAGATTGAACACATTGACGAACTATGGTGGATTGATCTTCAAAGATCAATCCACCATAAAGTGTTGCAGCACAGCATGAAGCAAACGGATCAGTCATCCAGTTCCTTTTCGGATTTCAGAACGGCTCCGGTGACTGCGTTGATCTCATAGTCATACTCATAACCGCCGGCATGGAACTCCAGCTCATAGACGCTCACGCCGTTATCCCGATCCAGCTCGCTTTTAAAACCGGTAACGTCCCCGGACTTCACTCCGGCATGATCCAGCGCGATGATTTTGGCTTTCTCCGGAGTGATCTGTTCGATCTGCGTATCACCGCTCTGCGCGGGATTGGGATCGACGGGAGCGCCATGATACTCTTTTTCGAATTTTACCACAGCCCCGGTGGAAGCGTTGATCTTGCAGTCATACTCATAACCGCCGGCATGGAACTCCAACTCATAGACGCTCACGCTGTCATCCCGATCCAGCTCGCTTTTAAAACCGGTAACGTCCCCGGACTTCACTCCGGCATGATCCAGCGCGATGATTTTGGCTTTCTCCGGAGTGATCTGCTCGATCTGCGTATCACCGCCCTGCGCGGGATTGGGATCGACGGGAGCGCCATGATACTCTTTTTCGAATTTTACCACAGCCCCGGTGGAAGCGTTGATCTCGCAGTCATACTCATAGCTGCCCGAAGTGAATTCCACATCGTAGATCATTATGCCGTGATCGGTATCCAGCTCGATTTGATACGACGTCAGGCTGTCGGCGGATACCTCCGCCTTTCCCAGCGCGATTTCTTTGGCCTTTGCTTCGCCGATATAAGCCTTGTCGCTGGCAGTGCCGACAACTTCCACAGGAGGAGTTGTCGCAGCGGTCTTCCTGTTCAGCAGCAGGTTGAGTTCATTGATGGACAAAGGCTTCAAGTCGTCAAACGTATAGAGTGCACTTTCGGAGAGGAGTGCCTGGATCAGCTGGGCTTTCCCTATGGTGATGCCGTGCGTTTCGGCCAACCGTCGGAGAGACTCGTCTCCTGTAATTGTCTGGCTTAATACAGCTCCGCTGAACGCATCGGTTTGAAGCAGTTTGTTCACCTCCGCCGTCAGCCGTTCCTGCAGCGCAGCTCCGCGGACAGGATCGTTGTTGTCTACGCTGATCAGGATAGAGTTGGCCAGTTCATTGAGATAACCGTTTCGCAGCATGGAGCCGATCAAGGCGTGTACGGCGACATCCAGACTGCTTCCGGAGAAGTCCATATTGCCGACGATGACTTTTCCATCCTCATTCAGTGGGATGACGTCAAGTACGCGTTCCTTCCGGTTGATCTGAAGCTCTATACTGGGGTTGACGTCCAGAGACACCGTGGCGGCCACGGTGCGGTTCATCCGATAGGTCTGAAAGCCGATTCCTGCCCCGACGATCAGGCACAGGCAGGCTGCGATTGCGGTCAGCTGCGCGGCCCATGTTTTTCTCTTTTTCGTTGTTGTCATCATGAATATACGCCCTTTCTGGTCGTTGCAGTCGGAAAGAACAGCATCCCAGACGTCCGGCGCTGCATGGCTGTAAGCCTGCCGGATCTTTTCGTTGATTTCATGTTCGGTCATCTTTGTTCCCTCCTATTGCAAATGCTGCTTCAGCCGTTTGATGGCCCGGTGGTATTTTGAAAGAACCGTGGACAGAGGAAGCTCCAAAAGCGCCGCGATCTCCCGATGCTTGAAGCCGGATACTGCGTGGAGCGCCACGATCTGCCGCTCCTGCTCGGACAGCTGTTCCATGCAGGCCGAGAGGACGCTCCGATCCTCCATGGAGAGTGCGTTGTCGTCAGAAAGATGAATTTCCCATTCCTCCTGGGGAGCATCTGCCATTTTTCTGCGTTCGCGGATCTGCTGGAGGCACAGGTTTCTGGCAATGGTCATCAGCCATGCCAGCGGTTTTCCCTGGGAGCGATAGCTCCCGGCGCCGTGCCAGACCGCTACATAACAGTCGTGGAGCACATCCTCCGCATCATGCGTGTTCTTCAAAACAGAAAGGGCGAAACTGTATACGGACGCACGCGTGTGCAGGTATAGCTGTTCCAACGCAGTCTGATCACCTGCGGATATCCCCTGCAGCAGGACATCCAGATCCACACGCGCCGCCTCGCGCCGATTATCTGTTTTTGAGACAAAAAGCGACATCATCTCACACCTTTCATCAGGTTAATGCACAGAGGCTCCGTTTTATTGCATCCGGTACAACAAGTCAAAAAGCCTTGTGATTTGTTATGATCATACCCGAAAAAAGCTGTTGACTCAACTCTGCATATGTGAAAAGATAAGCACAGCAAAGGAGGGCAGGGCAAATCGTGAGTCCCGCCGTCATGTTTGCGGAGAAAGGATGAAAACGCCGATGACAGACCATTCCTGTGAGACGAAGTATCCGCTGGTATTCATCCATGGCGCCGGGTTCCGGGACCTGAAATGGCCGGTGTACTGGGGCAGGATACCCGGCGTTCTGCAAAAACGCGGCGCGACGATTTACTATGGGCTTCAGGACGGCTGGGCAAGCGTGGAGACAAACGCGGAGGCGCTGGCCGCCCGCATCGACGAAATACGGGCAGAGACCGGCGCCGAAAAGGTCAATCTGATCGCTCACTCAAAGGGCGGCTTGGAGGCGCGTATGGTCGCGTCCTCTCTGGGGTACGGGGAGAAGATCGCCAGCATCACCACGATCGCCACCCCGCACCGCGGTTCGAAGACCCTCGACCGGCTGATGATGCTGCCGAGAAGCATGTTCAGTCTGGCGGCCTTTGCCGTGAACAACTGGATCCGGGTAGTGGGGGACAAAAAGCCGGATTTTCTGAAGGTCTGCGAAGGCTTCACCACCGCTCATATGGAGCAGTTCAACCGGGAGAATCCCGACGTGCCGGGGATTTGCTATCAGAGCTATGCCTGCGTCATGTCGCATCCGCTTTCCGATATCAACCTGTCAACGGCAAACTATGTCCTGAACCGGATCGAGGGGCCGAACGACGGGCTTGTCTCGGTGGAATCCGCGGTCTGGGGCGAGCGCGTACACATCCTGCGCTCGACGGCTTTTCGCGGGATCTCTCACCTCGACGCCGTAGATTTTCGGAGGCTCCCCTTTTCGAGAAAAGCAGGCGACGGCGTCTCCGATATCTGCGATGTGTATCTGGAGCTTGTGAAGGATCTGAAGGAGCGGGGATTTTAGCCGCCGCGCCGCTCGAGCGCTCTGCCTTATGAAAGAACGCCTCTTTTGTCCGACAGACAAAAGAGGCGTTCTTTGTTCTTTATTTGTCAAACACGGTCATGTCGACGCCCGTATCCTTGACGAGGATCGAAGGGGGCGATTTCCACAGCCTGGCGGTCACATAGACGTCGCCCGCCGCTCCGCCGATGTTTCCCGCCTGCAGAAACCAGACGATCCAGAACCAGTCGGCGGGAACGACGGCGGACAGGATGCCGAACACGATCCCCCACAAAACCAGCGGCGCCAGCGCGATACAGCGATAGGAGATCTTGTCGAAGTAGTCCTCGCAGCTCCCGGCAAAGGCATACAGGCCGGTGAATCCGAACACGACGCTCCGTCCGCCCACCGCCTTCATGACGGCTGCGTGCGTCAGCTCGTGCAGGACGATATAGGCAAGATACCCCAGCATGAGGACGCCGAGCCTTATGAAATAATCGCTCACAGGTTCTGCGTCAAAGAAACCGGTGATGGGGGCGATGAGATGCCCCAATATGAGGATCGCGGCCATGACGAGTCCGCCGCCCAGATTGATCTTCAGCGCGGTTGCCTTGTCCTTTTGCAGGTTGATCTGCAGTATTTCCCGGTATCCGTCCGGCAGATCGTGATATGCTTTCATTGCCTGTGCTCCTCCGTGTGTTTTATGAGATATCCCTTCGGGCGGGGTCGGGGATTCAGCCGCTTTTTTTCGTGATACTGCCGATCACGCGGGAATAGAGGATGTAAGAGACGATGACGTTCAGGAAGTCGGCGGCCGCCTGCGTCCAGATGATGCCGCTCATGCCGAACAGGTGATTGAGCAGGAACAGGAGCGGGATGTTGAGCGCGAGCTGCCGGATGGCGGCGAGCCAGAAGGAGAGCTTGCCCCGATCCACCGCCTGCATGAAGTGGACCATGTGAAAGCTCAGGAACATGAACGGCGTCGCAAAGCATCTCGCCTGCAGAAACGCGGTCCCGAAGCGGACGGTATCGGCGTCTGCAATGAAGGCGCGGATGATGTCGGCGGCGAATATGCGGTACAGCGCCACGCAGGCAAGCGAGAACACCAGCCCCGCCGTCCGTCCTGCGGAGAAGAAGGCCTTCATGCGCTTATGATCCTTCGCCGCGTAGTTGTAGGCCACCAGCGGCATCATGCCGAGACAGATCCCGATGCCGGTGTTCAGCGGAAGCCGTTCGACCTTCTGGACAATGCCCATCGCCGCCAGCTCGATATCGCCGTGGGAGGACGAGAGCCGGTTGATGACGATGTTCGTCAGGTCAAAGAGCACCAGACTCAGCGCCGCCGGTACGCCCACGGAAAAGAGCGAGCGCGTGGAATCGGGCCGGATCCGCTCCATTCGCCGGGGGAGCTTCAGGATGGAGGAAGCGCTGACGCGGCGGTAGACCGCGATGAAATAGACCATGGTGATCACGTTGGAGAGCATCGTGGCAAGGCCCGCGCCCATGACCTGATACCCGTCCGGCAGGAGGACGAACATGAACAGCGGGTCCAGCAGGATGTTGAGCAGCCCGCCCATGCTCAGGCCCAGACCGGCCTCGCGGGAGTAGCCGACGTTCCGCAGCATCGAGCCCATCGTGACTGACAGCACGGTGGGCACGCCGCCGATCACGCTGACGAACAGCAGGTATTGCCGGGCGTAGCCGATCGTGTTGTCGCTGGCGCCGAGCAGGCGGAGCAGCGGATTCATGAACACGAGGCAGAGAAGCGAGTATGCGAGCGCGGAGGCGGCGGCCGTCGTCAGACTGAACGAGGCGACCCGCTCCGCCTCATCCGTCTCCTTCTGCCCCAACAGGCGCACCGCGAGGCTGCCGCCGCCGACGCCGAACAGGTTGGACAGCGCTGCGGCGAGCAGAAAAACGGTCAGGACGAGCGAAGACGCCGCGACCATGTACGGGTTGCGGGTGCGGCCGATGAACCAGGTGTCGGCGATGTTGTAGATCAGTGTGACAAGCTGGCTCATGATGGTGGGCAGGGCCATCGTCGCGAGCGCTCTGGGGACCGGCGCGGTCTCAAACAGCTCCATGCGGCCTTGGGCGGGCATCCGTCTTCACTCCCTTCCGTGTTTTTCGCTCAGTCCCGGTCAACGATTCATCAATCGGGCAAGCAGGCCCCGGCAGCCCTCATTGACGTCGCGCCAGGTTGCTTCAAAGTCCCGCGTGTACCACGGGTCCGCGACGTCGCCGGGGCGGTCAGTGTAGTCCATCAGCAGCCGCAGCTTGCCTTCGGGATCGCCGCGGCAGATGCGGCGCATATCGCGGAGATTTTCCCGATCCATGCCGATGATCAGATCGCAGCGTCCGTAATCCGAGAAATTCATTTGCCGCGCCGTTTTTCCCGCGCAGCCGATCCCGTGCTCGGCGAGCTTTCTCCTCGCGGGCGGATAGACGGGGTTTCCGATCTCCTCGGTGCTCGTTGCCGCCGATGCGACACGAAGCTCCGCGCTGAGCCCGGCTTTTTCTGCCAGATCCTTCATTACAAATTCCGCCATCGGGCTGCGGCAGATGTTGCCGTGGCAAACGAATAAAATGCGAATCACGTTTGAACTCACTCCCAAAAATGCTGCGGCATCCCGCTTGCCGGGATGTCCCGTGCAGCCGTCGCTGCCGGGCCTCAAAAAGCCGGCCGGCCGTATCCGGGGCCGTTCTGCCGGGCGGCGGGATTCAGAAACAGCGAAGGGCTGTCTCCTGTGGCGATTGTAGCGGGCATTGCCGGAGCTGTCAATGCCGAGTTTGACGAGTTCCGCGCAAACCGGTGAAGCGGCCCATTCTGCGGGCCGACGGCGCGCGGATCATTGAAAAAGTTTTCTGTAATACCGCGCGGCGCGCGTGATTTTCACGCAATTCGGCGGCTGTCGGTTGACAGCCGTCTTCCGGCTGTGTCATACTGGACTTCATCAAACGGACGGCGGCATTGCTCCGGCGCGGACGCGCGCTGCACGCAGGCCTGCGCGAAGACGTTCGGAGACCGGGAAGGGAGAAACCATGGAACTGCAAAACTACGAGAGAGAACATCTGGCGCGGCTGCGTCCGCATCTGGCGGAGTGCACCGTGCTGCTCAAATCCAACGGCGACTTTCCGCTGGGGCGCGCCGGAGAGCTGGCGCTTTACGGCAGCGGCGCGCGGCACACCGTCAAGGGCGGCACCGGCTCGGGCGAGGTGAATTCCCGCTTCTTTGTGACCGTCGAGGACGGCCTCCGCGCCGCGGGCTTTACGCTCACTACGGATCGGTGGCTGGACGCTTATGACGAGGTGCTCAAGGCGGAGCGGGAGCGCTTCGTCCGCGAGATCCGGGATCGCGCAAGACGGAACCATCGGATTGCGGTGCTGGAGGGGATGGGCGCGGTCATGCCGGAGCCGGAGTATGCCCTGCCGCTGGACGGCGCGGGGGACACGGCGGTCTACGTCCTCTCCCGCGTGTCGGGCGAGGGGAACGACCGCGCCGTCATCGGCGGCGACATCCTGCTCAGCGGGCCGGAGATCCGCGACATCCGCGCGCTGCACGCGAAATACAGAAGGTTCCTGCTGGTGCTCAACGTGGGCGGGCCGGTGGACCTGAGTCCCGTGCTGGACGCGGCAGACAACATTCTTGTCCTGTCCCAGCTCGGCGTGGAGACCGGCGCGGTGCTGGCGGACCTGCTGCTGGGCAGGGCATACCCCTCCGGGAAGCTGACGACGACCTGGGCGGCGTGGCCGGACTATCCGGCGATCGGCAGCTTCGGCGACCCATATGAGACGCGCTATCGCGAGGGCGTTTATGTGGGTTACCGTTACTTTGACAGCGCGCGCGTCGCGCCGCTGTTCCCCTTCGGCTTCGGACTGGGCTATACCCGCTTTTCCATCGAAGACGTCTGCACGCGCGTCGAGGGTGAAACGGTCACGATCTATGCGGCGGTGAGGAATTCCGGCGGCTTCGCGGGCCGCGAGACGGTGCAGGTCTACGTCTCTGCGCCGCAGGGCGCGCTGGACCAGCCGTATCAGGCGCTGGCGGGCTTTGCCGGGACCGGCGAGCTGGCGCCGGGCGCGGAGGAGACGGTCGCCGTATCGTTCCGCCTGTCCGACCTTGCCTCCTTTGACGCGGAGCGGTCGGCTTACCTGCTGGAGCGGGGCGACTATATCCTGCGCGTCGGCACGAGCAGCCGCGATACGGCGCCCTGCGCGTCGCTGCGGCTGGAGGAGACCGCCGTCGTGAGAAGCGTGCGCCATGCCGGCGGCGCGCCGGATTTCATCGACTGGAAGCCCGATGAGGAGGAAGCGGTCCCGCTGCCGGAGAGCCTTCCGGTTTTCCCGGTTGCCGCCTCGGACATCCCGCGCCGGACCGTCGTCTACGATGCCGATCCGGAGATCGATCCGGCGGCTGCCGCGCTGAGCGACGAGGAGCTGATGTACCTGTGTGTCGGCGCGTTTGACCCCAAACGCGGTCATCTCCCGCGCATCGAGGGGGACAGCGCGATCAGCGTTGCCGGCGCGGGGGGAGAGACCTGCGGTATGCTGAAGGACCGAGGCATCCTGTCCATCGTCCTCTCGGACGGCCCGGCGGGCCTGCGTCTCAGCCGGGAGTACACCTGCGACGAGCGCGGCGTCCATCCCGTGGGCGCGCCGCTTCCGGAGAGCGTTATGGAATACCTGCCCGCGCCTGTACGCGGGGTGATACGCCTTACGCAGAGGAAACCCCGCAAGGGCGAGGTGAAGCATCAGTACTGCACTGCCATTCCCATCGGAACCGCGATCGCGCAGAGCTGGGACACGGACTTTGCAGCGCTCTGCGGCGACGTCGTGGGCGCGGAGATGGAACGCTTCGGCGTGCAGCTTTGGCTGGCCCCGGCGCTCAACATCCACCGCGACATCCGCTGCGGACGCAATTTTGAATACTTTTCGGAGGACCCGCTCATCAGCGGGCGCTTCGCCGCCGCACTCACCCGGGGCGTGCAGGCACATCCCGGCTGCGGCGCGACGGTCAAGCACTGCGCGGCCAACAATCAGGAGACAAACCGCTACGACAACAACAGCATGCTGAGCGAGCGCGCGCTGCGCGAGATCTATCTGCGAGGTTTTGAGTTCTGTATCCGCGACGCACAGCCCCGCGCGCTGATGACCTCCTATAACCTGCTGAACGGCGAGCACACCGCCCAGCGGCGCGATCTGATCGAAGACGTTCTGCGCAGCGAGTTCGGGTTCCGGGGCACCGTCATGACAGACTGGATCGTGGACGGTATGTCGCGGGGCAGACGCTCGCGCTATCCGGTCCCAAAGGCGGGCAAAATCGCGGCGGCGGGCGGGGATCTCGTCATGCCGGGCAGCCTGCGGGACTTTGAGGACATGCAGAAGGCATACAAACGAGGCGCGCTTTCACGCCGTCAGCTCGAGGCAAACGCCTCGCGGATCATCCGCCTGACGGGACTGCGGCGGGAGAGCTGAACGGAGCGCCGCGGTCCATCCGCCGAAAGCAGGCCGGACCGGGTCTGTGTGGCGATGGGAAACGGAACTTTTTTTCAGACAAAAAGGCATTTGGGAGCGATCCCGAATGCCTTTTTTGAACGGAGAAACGGCGGGAGGCGGGAGAGAGGATTTACCGGTTGAACAGCTTGTCTGCCGGACGGCGATCGATCGATTCAGATGGATCGCCGCCATTCTTTTTTTGCCCGAAAACGCGCGGGGAACGGGAAATCAGAAAGCAGGTTGTGGTTTTTCTGCATTTTTTATGAAATGAACAATTTTTTGACGAGATGGAACGCAAATAGAACGAAAATAAGGACTGTGAGGAACGCCGCAAAGAGTAAGATAGCACCCGAGGTCAGGAAATGCAGACAAGCCCCTGCAGCGCAGGGAAAACAGGGACGATTTGACCTGACACGGGAGCCACTGGAGTCGGCCGGCGGCCCATGTCGGGGATCCATACAGCAGAGGAGCCGCGCTTCGGAAATGGGAAAACGCTTCAGACGTATTTGGGATATCACAACGAGCGTATTGGTGGGAATTGTTGTTTTGCTTGCCGTCGTGCTGGTCGGCGTTCGGCTGGTCGGACTGCAGGTGTTTACCGTTCTCTCCGGCTCCATGGAGCCTGCCTACCAAACCGGCAGCCTGCTGTATGTCAAGCCTGTGGACTGTATGGATTTGAAAGTCGGCGATGTGATCACTTTCGCGCTGGATGAGCATACGGCAGCCACCCACAGGATCGTGGAGGTCGTAGCGGACGGGGAAGACCCCGCCGTACTGCGCTACCGTACCAAAGGCGACGCCAACGATGCTGCGGACGCGTCTCTCGTCCACTGCAGAAATGTGATCGGGATGCCGGTGTTTGCGATCCCAAAGCTCGGTTATCTGGCGAGTTATGTCCAAAATCCGCCGGGGATGTATGTTTTCATCTCTGCCGGCGCCGCGCTGCTTTTTCTGGCTGTTCTCCCTGATATTTTCGGCAGCGGGCGAAAGAAAAAAATCAGCGATTCAGAGGAGCGCCCCGATGAGGGAAGGCGCGGAGAAGATTCGGGATCCAATTAGTGGGTAATGCCGCAAGGCTCCAAATTATGATGATTTGTCTCAAGGAGGAACTCAAATGAAAACCAAAGTTTTAGGGCTCGTGATCGCTGCGGCGCTGCTTGTAACGGCAACGGTCTTCGGTACGATGGCGTTCCTGACGGACACCGAGGACGTGACGAACACGTTCACCGTCGGAGCAGTCAGGATCAAGCTCGACGAAGCGGATTTGTTGAATCCCGGCAGCCGCACGGAGAAAGGCAATGCATACAAGCTGATTCCCGGTCAGAGCTATGTGAAGGATCCGACGGTCACGGTGATCAAAGGGAGTGAGGAAGCTTACATCCGCATGCTGCTCACAATCAACAAATGCGCGGAGCTGGATGCATTTTTCAGCCCTGACGGCGCAGATCTGCTGGACTTCTTCGGCGGGTATGACGCAGCCAAGTGGCAGTACATCGGAAACACAAAGAACGTAACCGACAACACGCGCACCTATGAGTTCCGGTATTTTGAGACGGTTGACGCGACCGGTGCGGCGAACGACGTTGTACTTCCTGCCCTCTTCACTTCGATTATTGTTCCCGGCACGATCACGGAGAGCCAGCTTCCCGTTTTTGACGGCCTGAAAATGACGGTCGTTGCCAATGCGATCCAGGCACAGGCAAACGCTTACAACAATGCTGGCGGAGCCTGGGCTGCATTTGACGCCCAGTGATTGAACGGACGAGCTTCTGTGAAAGAATGGAGGCGTTTTTCCGCAGCAGGCCCGGGCGAATGACATAGAGGGAATCCAATATGATTTTTGACCGCAAGGCATAGACTTTATCCCACTGCCCTCAAAAGGGGCAGTGGGCATACCAGGACACCCAAATGTTGTGATTGGATGTCCTGGTATGTCTTGCAATAAGACAGGATATGAGTTTAAGAATACAGAAAAATATAAAATAGGGGTGATCTGATGAAACGTAAGGCTTTGGCAGGTGCTGTATTTGCAATCTGTCTGTCCCTGTTGGCCTATGGGACGATTGCATATTTTACAGCAGAGGAAACAGCGCACAATGTAATCACTACGGGAGGGATCAAAATTGAGCTGCTCGAATGGGCCGATGCGGAAAAGACAACGCCTTTTCCAAAAGACGGCCTCAGCGCGATGCCCGACACGAACGCTGTCAAGATCGTCGAGGTGAAAAACACCGGGAACAGCGCGGCGTATATCCGCGTTAAGGTGGATAAAAGCGTCAAGCTTGCGCCGGGCGTTTCCGGAGAGACGAATCCGGAGCTGATCGGCCTGAATTTCAACGAGACACATTGGACATTCCGGGACGGCTTCTACTATTACGAAGAGGCGCTTGCTCCCGGAGAAACCACAGCCGAACCGCTGCTTACTTCGGTCAGCTTTGATAAAAGCATGGGCAATTTATATCAGAACTGTAAGGTTGAGATCGATATAACGGCTTATGCGACACAGGCTGCCAATAATGGGACCAGCGCCCTGACAGCCGGCGGTTGGCCCAATGCGGAATAAGGAGGGATGAACCATGACGAACAGAAAAGGGCTTGTGTTTTTCCTGAGTCTCGTCCTGCTGCTGTGCTTTGCCGTGCCGGGGACTCTGGCAGTTGCCGACGGCGCAGACGAGGGCGGCGAAGGCCGGATCGAGATAGTTGACGCTCAGGAAAACATCGGAGAAGAGCTGCCCGTTGAAGAGGCGGCAGAAGAGGAACAGGAGATCCAGGCGGACGCAGAGGACCTGTCGGCAGAAACGATTGACGTGTCTGAGACGGATGAGATGCCTGGGCTGAGTGAGATGTCCGAGCCGGATGCGGAGAATGCGCCCGCCGGGGAGCTTTCGCTCGCAGGGACGCAGCACATCGAAGGCTGTGATGAGGATTGCGCTTCTGAAGACTGCGCGTGCTCCTGCCACGAACCGGGCCTGTTCGACAGGCTGATGGCCTGCACGTCCATCGAGGAGATCGAAGCGATGTTTGAGCAGATCTCTGAGGACGAATTCCTTGCATTGACGGAAGAAGAGCTTGCAAAGGTCGAAGCTCTTGTCCTTGCGCTTGAGCCGGAGCCCCTTCCCGCCGTCGCTGCGGAAGCGTCCGAACCTCCGGTAAAGAGTGAAATCGTAGTTCCGGCGGTGTCCTTTACCAATGTGGCTCCCCTTGGCGATCCCGTTGTCGGCGGGGCCAATTAAGGAGGCTGGCATGAAGAATAAAAAACGGATCGCATTCATTTTAAGCTGCTCGCTGATCTGCGCCATGCTGGTGCCCGGAACGACCGCTTTCCCGGAGAGCAGAGAGCCGGCGGACGACGGCATGGTCATCAGCAAGACCGCAGCCGCAAATCCCGACGGGACCTACACGATCGAGCTGGAAGCCTACGCGACCGGCGAAAGCGTGATTACCGAGATTACGGAAGATGTCCCCACGGATATCGTCCTCGTGCTCGACCAGTCCGGCTCGATGGCCGACAGCATGCAGACGACGACCTTCAGCAGCTATGGGACGCGCAGCAACGATTATTTCTATGCGCGCCGCCATAACGGAGGAAGCGGCAACCTCTGGTATCAGTTGGAGGACGGCAGCTATGTCTCTGTTTCGGTAGAGCGTGTGAGCCAGTTGAGCTATTCTGCCATTACAGGACAGAACAACCGGTACTACTATGAAAACAGGAACAACATTTACCACCTTGCAGACGGCGAATATGTCAAGGTTACGGTTTCGCGTTCCGGCAATGCTTTGAACCGCCGATACACCTATACATCCTCTGCCGGGCTGAATGTTACAAGCAGCGGAGCCAACAGCAATCCGGATTTCGGCGCGGCGGGACCGCTGTATCTGGCGACCGAAGCCGCCGGCAATGCCGCTTATACGTATTCCTATGTTGATCTCAGCAATAACACGATCACGATCGGGACCTCTGTCGGAGCAAATACGTCGTTTGCCGATGCGGAGTTTTATCAGAGAGGCAGTGCGAGCATCACCAGACTCACCGCCCTGAAAAATGCCCTGACCTCGTTTGTTTCGAAAGTAAACGAAAAGGCAGCCGGCGAGGATGGCATGATCGGCACAGCCGATGACGTCAACCATCGCATTGCGGTCGTCGGCTTTGCGTCCGGCAGATACTGGAACTGGACAGATTACAATTATGGCAATACAGAGGTGTTTATCGGCGCCAGACAGTACAGATACGGCTCGTCTGCCCAGGGCGTGTACAGCACGGCGTTCCAGAATATGAACACTGCCGGCGGACGGTCAAATGTCAGCGCCTCAATCGGCGCGCTGGATGCCGACGGCGGCACGATGACCGATCTGGGCATGGAAATGGCGAACGGCATTTTGAACGCCAACCCGGTGGCGGACGGAGAAAGCAGAAACCGTGTTGTGATCGTCTTCACGGACGGCGTTCCCGGCTGGAACGGGTATGACACAACAATTGCAAATGCCGCGATCACGCAGGGCGGCACGACCAAGAATACCTACGGGGCCACGGTCTATACCGTCGGTATTTTTGACGGAGCGGATGCGACCAGCGCAGGCAACGCGTCGGGAACCGAAACCCAGCGCGCCAACTGGTTTATGCAGAATCTCTCATCGAACAACGGAGCGGTTCAGAATCCGGGCTACTATCTCTCCGCCGCCGATGCGGACGCTTTGACCAATATCTTCCAGAGGATCGCGGAGCAGATCCACACGGGCGGCTCTCATACGACCCTCGGCGCGAGCACGCTTATTCGGGATGTCATAGCCCCGGCGTTTGTCCTTCCGGCAGGTACCTCCGCGGGCGATATCATACTGGAGACCTGGCAGTGTACGGGTCAAAGCGACGGTGAGTACACCTGGTCGAAGAATTCGACTGCCATGGGAGCTGCGGCGGTCATCAGAAGCACCGATTCCGGCTCGGCAATCACAACGAACAATGAAATCAGCGTCGCAGGCTTTGATTTTGCAGAGAACTGGGTCGGTACCGAAACGGCGGGCGAAAGCACGACGTATCGGGGAAATAAGCTGGTGATAAAGATCATTGTGGAGCCGAGGGAAGGGTTCCTTGGCGGCAATCAGGTGTTCACCAACACCTCTGCCGGCCTGTATGAGAATGCAGCTGCGGAGACGCCGCTGTTCGAGTTCGGCAGGCCCACGGTGGACGTTCCGCTCGCTTCCATTGAGATCGATGTTTCCGACTCCGACAAATATCTGGGCGCCTATTTCCGGCAGAGCGTTCCGGAGGACGCGCTTGCGCTCGGCGCGACTGTCGAGATCGGAGGATACGAGCTTGATCCCGGCAAGACCAACTACGGTCTGGAGTCCTGGCAGAACGAGTATGTGAACATTGCGCTCACGGGCTCGACGCAGGGCGATACCGGCAGCTTTGAAGATCCCGCGGAAGATATCACGTATACGCATACGGCAACGGTTACCGTGACGCCGAAGTATACAGGGTCCGTTGCCGCCGGCAGCGCGTCCGATACAGGAACCGGAACGCTCCGGGTGTTCAAGCCGAAGCTGACCTATAAGGACAGCGAGGTGTACTACGGCGACACGGCGGTTTACGGCGCGGGCAATCTGGACAGCCAGACCTGGATCCATCCGGGCGACAACAAGGATCATCACGACACGGACGTGACGATGCTGAATACGGAACCCACCCTCACGCTGTCCTATACGCCGGATGCGGGAAAGATCGTCAACGGAACGGTTGTGACCAAGGAGGACGTCGGGGTCAAGGTCACCGTGACAATGCCCGCAGGGAAACCGCAGACGGCGACGAACGTCACCGCCCATACGACCTTTGCCCATCTGCCCTGCGACCCGGCCTGCGGATGGACAGCGCCGGCAGCTGCCGGCGATCCGGCATTCCTTCTCCATGTGCGGACCTGCTCGCTGACCGTCACAAAGACCGGCGGCAAAAGCAACGAGCCGTATGTGTTTACCATTTACAGAGACGGCAGGAAGTATACCGAAGCCACGATCGTCGGGAACGACAGCATCACCGTCTATGAGCTTCCGGTCGGCAGTTATACGATCCGGGAGGACGAGGGCTGGAGCTGGAGATTCGATGCAGACAACGGCGGAACGGCCTCGCTTTCCAGGCTTTCCCCGGCGGGGTCGATCACCTGCACCAATACGGCGAACCAGAAGATATACTGGCTCAACGGATTCAGCGAGGTTGTGAAAAACACCTTCGGTGTAAAGAACTGAGGGAAGGAGGGACATGAACGATGTATCAGGGAAAACACTTGCAAAAACAGAATAACGGTACCCGCAGACACAGCAAAAAGACTGTACGCTTCCTTCTCTCCCTCCTGCTGATTGTCATGACGGCAGTTGGGGGAACCCTGGCATACCTGTCAGCGCAAAGCGGACCGCTTGAGAACACGTTTGCCCCTGCTCAGGTCAGCTGTGAAGTCACGGAGAGATTTGACGGGATAACAAAAAAGAACGTCAACGTCAAAAACACCGGCGATACGGACGCTTTCCTGCGTGTGAGACTGGTAAGCTATCGTGTCAACGATGCGGGGCAGAGAATCGGCGGAACAGCGTTGATTCCTCCTTTCGTCCCGGGGATCGGCTGGGTTTGGCACAACGGCTATTATTACTACACCCAGCCGGTCGCACCGAATGAATCGCCCGCAACTGCCTTGATTCCCAGTATCGTCCTGACAGGAAGCTATCTCGACGCGGACGGCGGAAAGCAGGTCATCGAGGTTTTGGCGGAAGCGATCCAGAGCAGTCCCGCCGAGGCCGTGGGAGTCTCCTGGGGCGTAACGATTTCCAACGGCACGGTCAGTGCCTATCAGTAAGGAGGTGCAGATATGAGAAACAAAGGACTGAAAAGCATATTCGCCCTTCTTCTGACTGCGCTGCTGGCTGTCAGCCTGTCTGCTGCGGCCTTTGCCGTTGAATCCGCCGTCACCTTTGAGAACAATCAGGCGGTCGTTTTTGAACCGGGCAGCAGCTATACGGGCACAGACCTGTTTGACAGCTTCAAGGGCGCCATGCCGGGGGATACGCTGAAAGAGGAGATCACGGTCAAAAACGACGTGAGCCAATGCGACTATATCAAGGTATATCTCCGGGCGGTCCTGCATGACGAGGCAGGGAACCCGATCAGCAAGAATGTTCTTGACGAGCTCCGGGCGGACAGCCGCAGGGGAGAGACGACCGAGCTTGCGTATATGCACGATTTTCTCTCCAAGCTTTCCATGACGGTAAAGAACGACGGCGCTGAGATCTATAAGGCCTCTCCCGACGAGCTTGACGGTCTGGCGGAAAACGTCTACCTCGGAACGATTCGGAGAAACCAGACCCTGACGCTCGACGTGGAGCTGTCCGTTCCGATCGAACTGGACAACCGCTATGCAAACCGGATCGGAGAGGTGGACTGGATCTTCGCCGCAGAGGGCTTTGACGATACCACGCCGTCTCCTCCGCCCACCACGGACTATACAAGGCTTACTGTCCGCAAACTATGGGACGATGACGGGGAAAACCGCCCGGGAAGCATCACGGTCAACCTGCTCAGAAACGGAAACCAGTACGATCAGGTTGAGCTGAATCCGGACAACCAGTGGGTGCACACCTGGAGCAGGCTGAACGACAGATACACCTGGAGCGTCGAAGAAGAGAGCGTACCGGCAGGCTACAGCGCGTCCTACTCTACGGAAGGGACGACCACGACCATAACCAACAAAAAAGCCGGTACAACGCCCACCGTACCCGGCGATCCGCCCCCGTCTCCGCCCTCCCCGCCGGGTCCGGTCGATATTACCGTTGTCAAGGCTTGGGAGGACAATGGGAAGAACAGACCGGATTCCGTGAAGGCGACGCTGTACAACGGCGAAACCGCAGTCGAAACCGTCTGGCTCGGCAAGGGGAACAACTGGACGTATCAATGGAAGAATCTGGACGGGAGTGGAAACTGGCAGGTTCTTGAAACCGAGATTCCGAAGGGGTATACGCCGTCCTATCGCGCCAGCGGCGGCGTCATCACCATCACGAATACGGCGTACCTGCTGCAGACAGGTCAGCTCAACTGGCCGATCCCGGTTCTCGGCGGTCTCGGTCTTCTTCTGACAGGATACGGGATTGTCACTTTGATAAGGAGAAGGAAAAATAATGCCTGATAAAAAGGGCATTGTCTTCCTGATCGCGGGAGCAGTGCTGACCCTCTCGGCACTGCTCCTTTTCATCCGCAATCAGAAAGAGGACGCGCATGCCGGGCAGGAAGCCGAGATCCTGTTCGCAGAGGTGCAGTCCGTCATTTCGGAACGGGCGCAGCCGCCTGCTGCCGCGCCTGACGATCCTGTTATTGCCGATATCGCCGACATCGCCGATGTGTCCGACATCGCCGAGCTGCCCGATGCCGCCCAGTCTGCCGAACCGGACGCGACCGATCAGGAACCGCCCGCTCCAAGGGTCAGGAGATATGACTACGCGGGGTATCTGTCTCTCCCGTCGCTGGGGATCGAGCTGCCGGTTCTGGCAACTTGGGATGACAGCAGACTGAAGCTCGCGCCATGCCGGCATTTCGGCTCTGCTGAGACAGACGATCTGGTAATCGCCGCCCATAACTATAAGAGTCACTTTGGCCGGCTGGAGGAGCTCCTGATCGGCGACAGCGTGACGTTTGTCGATATGGACGGAAGGGTTTATGCGTATTCTGTCGTATCCATCGAGAGAGTAGACCCCTCCGAGGTCGAGACGGTCAAAAATAGCGGGCATGACCTCGTGCTCTACACCTGCACAACAGGAGGGCAGGCGAGAGTCGCCGCGTTCTGCGACAGGGAGCAGGCGGAGACGCTTTCGCCTGCGGGCTGATGCGATCTGACAAAAAGGCGCATGGAACTCTGTCGCAAGCGTTTTTATGCGGATACGATAAATTGTAAAAAATTTTATGCGGGTGGAACGCCGGAGGAACGCAGTTGGAAGACTGTTTGGAACGCCGCAGAATGTAAAATTGTCTCATGAATAGGGACAATCCGCTTGCGCCTGCAAAGCGCGGCTTGCTGTACCGCATTCGGGCGGCAAGGCAACCGGCGCCGACCGTTCGGCGGAGCGCTGCGTCAGAGAAACGGTATGCGAAGACAGACAGGAGTGTGATGAAAATGGATCGGACAGGGCAGCTGTCCTCCAATGCGGCGATGTTCAGGCTCGACGTCTATCCGTCGCTCAACAATGGCGTATGGGGCAAGCTGTGGAATATCTATCGCCCGGACCCGATCGTCTGTGAGAACATCGGGCACATGCTGCTGCGGCTGGATCAGTTCTGCGACGAGCTGAATTATCCCATGGCCTGCGAACGGCGCAGGTCTTACGCCGGCGCGCGCGCCGGAGCGGAAATCGGGAAATCGGAGCTGTGCCATGATGTGAACGCCTTCAATCCGCATGAAAAGCATCGCATCGATCGGTTCAGGCATCTGTTTTTACAGGACGACAGACACTGTATCCGGTTTTTCATTCATGTGCTTTTCCGGCAGAACGCCAGCATGCAGGGGACTGTTTTACAGACCGCCGCAAGGGGGAAACAGACGTTCCGCAGCGGGCTGGAGTTGATGAGCCTCATCCAGGAGGTGCTGGCGGAACCGGCGGCGATCCCGCGTGTCGGCGGATAGGATCGGGAGCGCTTTTGACCGAACAGATGAAACCGCCGCTTTAGAAATCCTTGTGATTCGTGCGGGACGGATTCTTTTGTTTAATTCGTTTTGAAAAGGGGGGAACAGGTATCGCACAAAATGGGAGCGCTTGATACGGTGCCTCAGATCGACGACAGCATGATCAATGCTTTGCTTGCTCTTGCCGCGTTCCCCCCTGTCGGGCAGGAGGAAACGCTGTTCGGGAAAGGATCGCCCATCGGCCCGCAGCAAGGAAGGCAAGCGTGCAGAAGCAAAGGACCAAACGGGCGAAACGCAGCGCCCAATCTCTTCCAAATTCATGATGAAAGGTAAGATCAGTATATGAACAAGTCAGATTTCGCAAGGGAGTTGGCCATCAGAACAAACATCCATAAATCCGAGGCGATGCGGATCACAAACGTCATGCTGGACATCTTTTCTGAACGGCTGAATCGGAAAGAGAAAATGCAATTCAGCGGGTTTGGCGCATTTGAAACCAGACTTACCCCGAAGCGGATGGTGAGGAATCCCCGCACGAAAGAGGAGGTCATTATCCCTGCGAGATACAAGGCGGTGTTTAAGCCGAGCGCCAAGCTGCTGGGCGAGCTGAATGCAGACAAAGCTGAATAAAAAAAGAGTAAGACCATAAGGGGCCGGAGAACGATTTCCGGTCCCTTTCCTGTTTATTTGCCCCTTTTGTCTATTGACGCAGGCGCGCGCGTACGCTATGATGGCAGCGATTCTACGGGTTTCGCTTCCAAAGCTGTCGGGAAACGGGCGGGAGGATGCGGCTGCTCTGTCTGCAGCTGTGCCTGCGGAACGGATACACACGGCCCGGAAGACGGTCTTCCCGTGCAGATGGCAAAGGAAGGGAAAATTCAACAGGGCATGAGGCCTTCGGAGGTTTGCGATGGCAGAAAAACAGAAAAGAATGCTGCAGATTGGCTCAGAGCGCATAGCCGTGCCCGCGATCGCAGTCGGCTGCATGCGCATTTCCGGCAAAACGAAGGAGGAACTGGACCGCTTCATTCACACTGCGATGGACTGCGGCCTGAACTACTTCGACCACGCGGACATCTACGGCGGCGGCAGGTGTGAGGAGCTGTTCGGCGAGGTGCTGGCGGGGAACGGCTCGATCCGGCGCGAGGACATGATCCTCCAGTCGAAGTGCGGGATCCGCAAGGGGTTTTATGATTTTTCCACCGGGTATATCCTGGAGGCCGCGGACGGCATCCTGCGCCGCCTGCGGACGGATTATCTGGACGTACTGCTGCTGCACAGGCCCGACGCACTGATGGAGCCGGAGGAGGTCGCCGAGGCGTTCGAGCGGCTGTACGCGGCGGGAAAGGTGCGCGCATTCGGCGTGTCGAACCAGAGGCCGGCCCAGATGGAGCTGCTGAAGCGCTGTGTGAAGCAGCCGCTGATCGTCAATCAGCTGCAGTTTTCACTTCCGGTCTCCGGCATGATCGCCAACGGCGTGGAGGTCAACATGGATTCCCCCGGCGCGGCAGACCGCGACGGCGGCGTCCTCGCCTACTGCCGCCTGAACGGCGTCACGGTCCAGGCATGGTCGCCGTTCCAGATGCCGAATGGGAAGGGGACCTTCCTCGGCGCGGAGGAGTACGGCGAGCTCAACCGCGCGCTGCGTGAGCTGGCGGAGCGGTACGGCACGACGCCCACCGTCATCGCCGCGGCGTGGATCCTGCGTCATCCCGCTCAGATGCAGGTGGTGACGGGTACGGCCCGGGAGGAGCGGCTGCAGGAGATCGAGACCGCTCAGACGATCCGGCTGACCCGCGAGGAGTGGTATCGGCTGTATCTGGCGGCGGGCCATCCGCTGCCGTGACGGCGGGCGGGCCGCCGCGATGCATCCGGCTGAAGGCCGGAAAGATAAAGAGGGAAAGGGGAACCGTCATGAAAAACGAAGCGTTGGAGGTTTTGAAGAACCGCAGGGCGATCCGCAGGTACAAGGCGGAGCAGGTCGCGGAGGAGGCGCTGCAGGCAGTGCTTGAAGCGGGCACCTACGCGCCGACGGGCGCGGGCACGCAGGGCGTGCAGATCGTCGCCGTGCAGAGCCCGGAGGACGTTTCGGCGGTGGATGCGCTGAACGCGAAGATTTTGAACAACCCGTCGGCACACCCGTACTACGGCGCGCCGACGATCCTGCTCATCTTTACGACGGATCAGTCCATCACGCCGGAGCTGGACGGCGCGGCGGTCTGCACGAACATGGTCAACGCCGCCTGCGCCGCGGGGCTTGGCTCCTGCTGGATCCACCGCTGCAGGCAGATGTTTGAAACGGAGGAAGGCAAGGCGCTGCTGCGCAAGTGGGGTTTGAAGGAAAACCTCAACGGCGTTGCATCGATCGCGCTCGGCTATGCGGACGGGCCACAGCCCGCGGCGAAACCGCGCAGGGAGGGCTATGTCGTCCGCGTCTGACGCGGCGCGCGGAAGAGGAAAAGCGGGACGTGCGCACAGACTTTTGCAGGTTTTTCAACGTTTACAATTTGTTCATCGGTCATTCAAGATTTTGACACAAAGGAATGCTACATTATAATTGCCGAGAGCAAAACAAGCATGCTTAAGGTGATTTTCTCTTAGTTTTCTCCCTCCTAAACACACACACAACGGCACGGCGCCCCGCTCACCAACCGGCGGGGCGTCGTGTCGTTGTTTTCTGTTGTGTGCCGGGCGGATTCCGCTCCGGCGATCGCGCGGCGCCGGCATACCGCTTTCCGGTCAATTTGCCGTGAAAGACGCGCAATCTCCGCTTGCAAAAAAGCCGCATTTGTGGTAGGATAAAAAAAATCTGTCGGAAAGGACATGAAGACATATGGAATTCCTCTCGCAAAAGCCCCTTTTGATCACCGACACCATTTTGCGTGACGCGCATCAGTCTCAGGCGGCGACCCGCATGACGCTGGAAGACATGCTCCCCGCCTGTGAGGTGCTGGACTCCATCGGGTACTATTCCCTTGAGTGCTGGGGCGGCGCGACCTTTGACTCCTGTATGCGTTTTCTTGACGAGGATCCGTGGGTCCGCCTGCGCACGCTGCGTCAGCATCTGCCGCACACCAAGCTTCAAATGCTTTTCCGCGGACAGAACATCCTTGGTTATAAGCACTACGCCGACGATGTGGTGGACATGTTCTGCGCCAAGTCCATTGAGAACGGCATCGACATCATCCGCATCTTCGACGCGCTCAACGATATCCGGAACCTTGAACAGGCGATCCGTTCCACCAAGAAATACGGCGGCCAGGTCGAGGCGACGCTGTCCTATACGATCTCCCCGATCCACAGCGAGGACTATTTTGTCGATCTTGCCAAACAGCTTGAGCAGATGGGCGCGGATTCCCTCTGCATCAAGGACATGGCGAACCTGCTGCTGCCGATGGACGCCTACTCCCTTGTCAAGCGCCTGAAGGAGACGGTCACCATGCCGATCCACCTCCACACGCACAACACCACCGGCACGGGCGACATGGTCAACCTCATGGCGGCCTACGCCGGCGTGGACATCGTGGACTGCGCGCTTTCGCCGCTGGCGAACGGCACCTCCCAGCCCGCCACTGAGTCCCTCGTAGCGACGCTCAAGGGCACGGTGCGTGATACCGGCCTCGATCTGGGCAAGATGAGCGAGGCGGCGATCCACTTCCGCAAGGTTGCCGAGCGCCTCAAATCCACCGGCGCGCTTGACCCGAAGGTCCTCAACGTCGACACCAACACGCTGCTGTATCAGGTGCCGGGCGGCATGCTCTCCAACCTGATCTCCCAGCTCAAGCAGGCGAACGCCGAGAACAAGTATTACGACGTGCTCGCGGAGATCCCGCGCGTGCGCAAGGACTTCGGCTATCCGCCGCTGGTTACGCCGTCGTCCCAGATCGTCGGCACGCAGGCTGTGCTGAACGTCATCATGGGCGAGCGCTACAAGATGTTCCCGAAGGAATCCCGCGCCATGCTCAAGGGCGAGTACGGCATGCTCCCCGGCGTCGTCAGCGAGGAGGTCCGCGCCAAGGCGGGCATCAAGCCGGAGGAGGTCATCACCTGCCGTCCCGCCGATCTGCTCGAGCCGGAGCTGCCGAAGTACAGCGCGGAGTATGCGAATATCGCGCAGAGCACGGAGGACGTGCTGTCGCTGGCGCTGTTCCCGCAGGTCGCGCCGAACTTCATCAAGAAGCGCAATCTCCGCACGCCGTCCGTCCCGCGCCGTGTCGCTCCGCTGGAGCACCGCGAGCCGAAGGAGCGCCACGTCGCTTCGGTCAGCCGCGGCTGATACGGCCATCTGAAGAGAAAAGGGCCGAAGGAGGCATTGAAAGTGCCTCCTTCGGCCTTTTTTGCATCATATGGTTGCCTTCCGCACATACTAAGCGCATCTTATCTAGAGGAGGCAGCAGATGGAACTCAAGGGCAGCAAGACGGAAGCGGCGCTGCGGCAGGCGTTCGGCGACGAGTGCAAAGCGCGTACGACCTACGAATTTTTCGCCGCGCAGGCGCGCAGGGACGGCTATCAGCAGATCGCGGCGCTGTTCGACGAGACGGCGCGCAACGAAAAGGAGCACGCGGAGATGTGGTATAAGGAGCTGCACGGCCACGCAATGCCCGCAACGCTCCCCGCGCTGCGGGACGCCGCGCAGATCGAAAACCACGAGTGGACGGACCTCTATGCGGAGCGCGCCAGGACCGCGCGGGAGGAGGGCTTTGGGCGGATCGCAGCGCTTTTTGAGCAGGTCGGCGCCATCGAGCGGCAGCATGAGGAACGCTACCGCAGGCTGATCGGCAACATTGAGGGCGGGGCCGTGTTTTCCCGCGACGGCGACACGGTCTGGCAGTGCATCGCATGCGGGCACATCGTCGTCGGCAGGAAGGCGCCCGACGCCTGTCCCGTCTGCGGTTACGCACAGGGATATTTCCAGATCAAGGCGGAGAACTATTGAGGAACGGAACATCTTCCCGCGCGGACGGTTTCCCGCGCGGCTTTGCCGCGCGTCCCTGCGATTACAGGGCGCGCGGCAAAAAAATGTTTACAACTCAGCGGGAAATGAGTATCATAGCGGTATGAAGAACGAAACGAAAAAAATCGAATCCTGGCGCGCGAGACTTGCCCAGGTCATCGAGATCGGCGCCTCGGACGACTGGCTCAGCCGCGGCTATGATTTTTTCATCACGGCCATCATCGTCGTCAACCTTGCCGTATCCATCCTCTGTACCTTCGACGAGCTTGACGCCCGCTATGGCACGCTGTTCGGCGCGGTCGAGGCCGTGACCGCCGCCTGCTTTGCCGTCGATTACGTGCTGCGGCTGATCGCGGCGCGGTATATCTATCCCGCGGATTCCGAGCGGCGCTCGATCGGGAAGTACATAATCTCCTTTACCGGCATCGTCGATCTGCTGAGCTTCCTGCCGTACTATCTGCCGGTCTTCTTCCCGGCAGGCGCGGTCGCGTTCCGCATGTTCCGCGTGGTGCGCATTTTCCGTCTGTTCCGAATCACGGCGTATTACGACTCGCTCAACGCCATCGCGGAGGTCATCATCGGCAAGAAGCAGCAGCTCCTGTCCTCGGTGTTCATTATCGTTGTGCTGATGCTGGGCTCAAGCCTGTGCATGTACAGCGTGGAGCATGAGGCGCAGCCGGACGTCTTTCAGAACGCCTTTTCCGGCATCTGGTGGTCGGTCTCGACGCTGCTGACCATCGGTTACGGAGATATCTATCCCATCACGACGCTCGGCAGGATACTCGGCACGGTCATCACATTTCTCGGCGTCGGCATGGTCGCCATCCCAACCGGTATCATCAGCGCCGGCTTCGTCGAGCAGTACAACCGCGTCCAGTCCAGCGCGACGGTTGCCAGGGAACAGGATCTCCGCTTCATCAAGTTCCGCCTCGGCGCGCACGACGCCTGGGTCGGAAAGAACATCATGGATCTGCGGATCCCGCACGGCGTGATCCTTGCGGCCGTCCACCGCGACGGCGAGGTGCTGATCCCCAGGGGAGATATGGTACTGCTCGACGGCGATACCATCGTTCTCGGCGCAGAGCCGCTGCGCGACCGCATGAAGATCGACCTCAAGAAGGTCTCGCTGCTGGAAAAGAGCCCGTGGAACGGCAAGCTGGTGCGCGACCTCGATATCTCGCGCCAGACGGTCCTCATCATGGTCAGGCGCGGCGACAGCATCATCATCCCCAGAGGCTCTACGCGGCTCAAGGCGGGGGACACGCTGCTGCTGCACTCGAAGCAGAGCATTTCCAATGGTGAGGATTTTGAGATCTGACAGAGCGCGGCAGACGGGTATGTGCTTCGGATCAACCTGCGGGATAACGGGAAAGGGCTTCGCGCAGACGCGCGAAGCCCTTGTGTATCCTGGCCGGAAAAATCAGCAGCCGCAGTTGCTGCCGCCGTTGTTGCCGCAGCAGCCGAAGCCGCTGTTGTTGCAGCTGCCAAAGCCGTTGCCGCAGCAGCAGAACAGGATGAGGATCAGGATGAGGATCCAGCAGCAGTTGTTGTTATACATGGCGCGACCTCCTATGAAGATGTGGGCATACGCCCTGAGACAGCCCATGGCGGTCTCAGTTCATCGTATGCGCCGCGCCGGAAAGGGTGCTCACAGGCGAGCGGAGGTCACCATTGCCCTGGCGCTGCGGTAGTCGGAAGCGGTGAATACGCCTGCGTCCTGCAGCTTTTGCCGCAGGGGCTGCATGTTTGTCGCCACCGGCACGTCCAGCGCGTACCACGAGAGATAGACGATGTCGGCGCGCAGAAAGCTGTTCATCTCCAGCACTGTTTTTTCACCGCTCGTAAGGACGCCGGCGGTCAGCGCGCGCTGCGCGGCGGTGGAGACGTCGGTCTGCGTCGTGTCGCTGTAGGCGAGCGCACGCAGGACGAACTCGATGTACATGCCCGCATTGACGGCGCGCTCCGGCGCGAACTTATTGTCCTCAACGCCGTTGGTGTAGCCCTTTTCAAAGGCGTAGGCGACGTAGGGGCGGCCCCAGTAGTCCGCGGCGATGTCCTTGAACGGGGCGGGGGAGGTGCAGGCGAGCGCCTCGTCCTCTTCGCCGAGCAGGCGGATGAGCATGACCAGCGCCTGCATGCGCGTGGGCGTCAGCTCAAGGTCGAAGCCTTCGCCGTAGGCGGTGTCGGTGCCCTTGAAGAGGTTCAGCGTCTTGAGCGCGGACGCCATGGCGTTGTAGTCGGGCGTCGCGCCCGAGAGCGAGAAGCGATAGTCGCCGCAGTATTCGATGACCGCCGTGCGCGAGACGACCGTAAAGCGCGCGTTCGTATCCTCCGCGACCAGATAGCGGTGCCGCGCCTTCAGCTCGCCGCCGGACGGAAGCGCCGTGCCGTCGGTCACGTCGATCACGGCGCCGGAGGAAAACTGCGCCGACAGGCTGCCGGCAAGCGTCATGACCTGCGTGCCGGTCAGACCGGAGAGGGTGTCGCCGTGCTTGAGCCGTCCCTCTGTCCAGACGTTCACCCGTTTGGTTTCGGAAGTGGGATTCACTTGGGCGACCGCCGTGCGCCACGAGGCTTCCGCCGCGCCATAGACGGTCTTGCCAGCGGCGTCGATCGCGTCCTGTACCTCCTCCTCCGCGGCGGGAGCAAAAACGGTCTTCAGATAGTTCAGCGAGATCAGCGGATCGCCCGCGTCTCCGCCCGCCGCGGCTGCGGTTCCGATCAGCAGTGCGGCGATGAGCAGAGCGGACAGCAGTATGGTTCGCTTTTTCATGTCAGCTCCTTTCCTTGAGGATCGGGGTCCTTTGAGATGCGATAGCTCAGCGTCAGCAGACTGTCGGCAAAGTGTACGTTTTCGACGAACGCGCTTTCGCCCACGGACAGCTCCACGTTGGTGAAGTTCCACAGTCCCTTCACGCCCAGCGCGATCAACCGCTCGGCAGTCTCCTGCGCGGCGGATTTCGGCACGGTCAGCACCGCGACGGCGGGACGATAGGCGGCGCAGTAAGCGTCCAGCTCGTCCATCGGGCGGATCGCAACGCCGTTGATCTGCGTGCCGATCAGCGCCGGGGAGATGTCGAAGGCGGTGTCGAGGATAAAGCCGCCCTGCGCGAAGTCAAAGTTCTGCAGCAGCGCGTGGCCGAGGTGACCCGTGCCGACGATGATGAGTCGGCGCGGCTCATCCACGCCGAGGATGCGGCCGATCTCGGCGCGCAGCTCCATGATGTTGTAGCCGTATCCCTGCTGGCCGAATTCACCGAAGCAGCTCAGGTCCTGCCGGATCTGCGAGGCGGTGATGCACATGCGCTTTCCGAGCACGCTCGACGAGATGCGCACGACACCGCGGGAGTGAAGCTCATCCAGATAGCGGTAGTAGCGCGGCAGGCGGCGGATGACCGCGTCGGAGACGTGCTGTTTTTTCATAAGTACGACTTCTTTCTCTGAGCTTGTTTGATGATGCGTCCATTGTAAAGCATCCCGGCTGACTTGTCAACTTTTTTAACAATCTTTCAATCGGTAAATAATGCTTTACATTGCCGAAGAGTTTTGCTATACTATTACTCGCTCCGTCGGAAGCAGAGCAGTTATGCGCCCGTAGCTCAGTTGGATAGAGTGTCAGACTCCGACTCTGAAGGTCGTGCGTTCGAATCGCATCGGGCGTACCAGAAAATCGGCTTGTGAAGCAAGCCGATTTTTTGCTGTCACACCTGAGGCGCGAACAGATTGAAAAAGCCGGAAGCATCCTTCCCTCCCAAGCCCGCCCCATGCGAACCTGGGACATTGCGAAAAGCAGGAGAATGATACGATGACAGACAAAAACGACGTGTCAGAACACGTCGTTTTGTCTGCCATCGCTTTGCAGTTGAATGGTTTTTTACGCCTGCTGCGGGGGCGGATCGATATGCTTGGCGACGATGGCAAATACGGAAAGGGGTTCGGTGCCGCTATTGACCAGACTGTGGCTGCGCCCCTGCGGGCAATAGTGGCAGACACCGGGCATCATAGGCTCTTCCGTATCTTCATAGAGCACTTTTCCGGCGCCGCTGATGCCGTAAAAAATCTCAAAATTTGTGTCGTGCGTATGTCTGCCAATGGAAGCGCCCGGCTCAAGCGTGAGGATCATGATGCGAGCATAGTTATCCTCGTAGGTGTGCTTGTGCGTATTGCCCACGCCGTCACGCATGCGAAAAATAATCTGCTCGGGAATATCGCGTAATTTGATCTCCATGTTTTATCAACCGTTTCCTTTCTGCTTTCTATCCAAGGCCGCAATTAACCGCAGCACGTCTTCCAGTGTCGCGCGGTAGTAATCTGCGCTCTCGCCTGCGTATTCCGAAAAGGCTTTCGCCGTGCGGTCGATACCGAAGATCGCCGTCACGCCAAGGTCGTACGCCTCCTCTGCACCATCCCCTACGCAGCCGACGATGGCGACGAGCGGCACGTTCCTCGGCATTGTGCGCTTCGCGATGCCGGAGATTACTTTGCCGTGGATGCTTTGACTGTCGATACGCCCCTCTCCGGTGATGACCAGCTCTGCGCCGTCAAGCTGCGTGTCAAAGTCCACCATGTCCAGCACCGCGTCGATGCCGGAGCGCATTTGCGCGCCGAGAAACGCGACGCCGCCCGCACCCATGCCGCCCGCCGCGCCTGCGCCGGGGAGTTCGGAAACGTGCTTGCCGAGTTCGCGCTCGATGACCTTGCCCAGCTTGCTGAGGTTTTTGTCCAGCCGCTCGACCATGTTTGCGTCTGCGCCTTTCTGCGGACCGAACACATACGCCGCGCCGCGCGCACCGCACAGAGGGTTGTCTACATCCGACATCAGCGTCAGCGTCACGCCGGAGAGCAGAGCTTCCGCGTTGCTGTTGTCTATGCGCGCAATACGCTCCAGCGTGCCGCCCACGGGGACAAACGCCTTGCCGTCCGCGTCATAAAACTTCGTCCCCAGCGCTGCGGCGCAGCCGCAGCCGCCGTCGTTTGTGCAGCTCCCGCCCAGTCCCAGCAGGATTTCGGTGCAGCCGTGCTCAACGGCGTGGCGGATCAGTTCGCCCACGCCGTAGGTCGTAGTGGCAGAGGGATCTTTGCGGTCTCCTGCCATCGGCAGCCCGGCGGCGCTCGCCATCTCGATGATCGCGCGGCTGCCCTTGCGGGCGTACACCGCTTCTGTGCGCTCGCCCCACGGGCCGCTGATGACGACCGTCACCGGCTCTGCGCCGATGGCGTCGATGAAGCATCCTACTGTACCCTCGCCGCCATCCGCGACGGGAATGGCAATCACCTTACAGCCGGATACGATCCGAGGGACAGACGCGCGTGCAATGGCACAGATCTCTCGGCTGGAGAGCGTACCCTTAAAGGAGTCTGAGATTACGATACATTTCTTCATGCCTGTTTGTTTACTACATTCTGCGGCGCTCCGTCAAGCCACGCCTTCAGATTTTCCACGGTGGTATCCATAATGCGCTGACGACTGCCCTTTGCGCCCCAGGACATATGCGGGGTGATGATGCAGTTCTTTGCCTTGAGCAACGGGTTGTCGCCGTGAATCGGCTCAGTGGAAACGACGTCCAGCGCAGCGCAGGCGACCTTGCCGGAGTTGAGCGCGTCAGCAAGATCCTGCTCTACGACCATCTGGCCGCGGCTGTTGTTGATGATGATGACGCCGTCTTTCATTTTGGCGATGTTTTCCTTATTGATGATACCGGTGTTGAACGGGAACAGCGGCATCTGAAGACCCAGTACGTCGGAACGGGCGAACAGCTCGTCCAATTCGACATACTCAACGCCAAGCGCCTTCGCGGCGTCGATCTGCTTCGCGTCATAGGTGATGACGTTCATCCCCAGCGCCTTCGCGATCTCGGCTGTATGGATGCCGATGTTTCCGCAGCCCAGCAGTCCGTAAGTCATGCCGGCGAGTTCAATGAGCGGGTAGTCCCAGAAGCACCAGTCGCTGTTGTGCTCCCACTTGCCCGCAAACACCGCGTCGCTGTGATGCCCGATGTGATGGCAGGCCTCAAGCAGCAGCGCGATGGCGAACTGGCTCACCGAGCGCGTACCGTATACTGGGACGTTGGACACGGGGATGCCCTTCTCCCTCGCATAGGCGACATCCACGACGTTGTAGCCTGTGGCAAGCACGGCGATGAACTTGAGATTCGGGCACTTGTCAATGGTTTCGCGGGAGATGGGCGTTTTGTTGACAATGGCGACCTCAGCGTCGCCGATGGCCTGGGCGATTTTCGGCGACTCCTCGTAGGAGGTGCGGTCGTAGACGACAAGCTCGCCGAACGCTTTCAGACCGTCCCAGCTCAGATCGCCGGGGTTTTCGGTATATCCGTCCAAAACAACGATTTTCATGATATTTCCTTTCTGATAAGGCACCCCGGCAGAGCTTCCTGCCGGGGTGTGGAGTTTTGCAGAGAATTATCTCCCCAGATAGAGGGACTGCTTTGCCAGAACAAGGTTGAGGATCAGGTCATTGCAGGGCGTGGGAATGCCGTGCTCCTTGCCGAGGCGGGACACCGCGCCGTTGATGATGCGGATCTCGGTCTCGCGGTGGTGGTTCACGTCCTGCACCATCGAGCTGATCGTCTCGTCCGTCAGGCGGGAAACCTCAAAGGCATGCTCCAGCTCGGTCTCATAGTCGAGCGTGCAGCCGATGGCGTTCGCCACGGCGATCGCCTCTCTGCACAGCAGCTTCGCCGTCTCGCGTGCGTACTCGTTGCCGTTGATGAAGCCGTTCTGCGTACCCAGCAGCGCGCTGACGCCGTTGATGCACACGTTCGCGGACAGCTTGTGCCAGATGGCGTTCATGACGTTTTCATGGACGTCCACCTCCAGGCCGGCGGCGCGGAACGCCTCGGCGACGGCGTTGACCTTCTCCATCGGCGCTTTGGGCGAACCCATGTTTGTAGCGCCATAGCCGGTGTGCCTGACATGGCCGGGGGCAATCGGGGTAGCACCGAAGGCGGTATTGCCGATGATGATCTGCTCTTCGGGAACGACCTTGGCGATCTCGTCGTAGTTGCCGTAGCCGTTCTGCAGGCAGAGAATCATCGTGTGCTTGTCGATCATCGGCAGCGCGTTGCGCACGGCCGACTCGAGATACTGATAGTGAACGAACACGATGAGCAGATCCACAACGCCGATCTCCTTCGGATCGGTCGTCGCCATGGCGGGACGAACGGAGATGGTTTCACCGTTGCCGTGACCGGGCGCGCATTTGTCAACAAGGATACCGTCTTTTCTGATGGCGTCGATGACCGGCGCGTAGGTATCCAGAACACAGACCTCATGCTTTTGCAGCAGGTAGCTTGCATAGCAGCTGCCGATGGCGCCGCAGCCGACAAATCCGATTCTCATAATTGCGTATTCCTCCTGAATGAATCAAACTAAACTCGCAGCGCTTACAGCGACTGGGCGATCTTCACGATGTCCTCCACCGTGACGCCGTTTTTGGCCAGCAGACGCTCATAGGGCGCGCTCTCGCCGAACTGATCCTGAATACCGACGCGCTTGACCTTGCCCTTGCCCAGCTCCGCCGCGACCTCACAGACCGCACTGCCGAGGCCGTTGAGAATGTTGTGGTCCTCCACGGTGATGACCTTGCCGATTGTTTCCAGGCAATCCGTGACACAGGCGACGTCCAGAGGCTTGATGGTGTGCATATCCACAACTCTTGCGCTGATGCCCTTGGTCTCCAGCTCCTTTGCCGCGTCAATGGCGAGGCGAACGGTGTCACCGTTGGCGATGATCGCCACATCCTTGCCGTCACGGATGAGATGCGCCTTGCCGATCTCCAGCTCCACGTTCTCGTCATAGATGACGGGGATCGCATCACGGGTAAAACGAAGGAACATCGGCCCCTCATAGGCGGCGGACGCCTTGACGAGCTTTTTCGCGGAAACGTAGTCGGCGGGCATAACGACCGTCATGTTCGGGAGCGTGCGCATAATGCCCATGTCCTCGATGGCCTGATGGCTCGCACCGTCGTTCGCCGGCGTCACGCCGCCGTGGGAGCAGGCGATCTTGACGTTGAGCTTGGGATAGCAGATCTCCTGACGGATCATCTCGCACATACGCATGGAACCGAATGCGGCGTAGGTCACGACGTAGGGGAGCTTGCCGCAGGTAGCGAGGCCGGCGGCGACGCCCGCGCCGTTCTGCTCGGCAATGCCGACATTGACGTGCTGCTCGGGCAATTCCTTCATGAACTGCGTGGTCTTGCAGGACTTTCCGATGTCAACGTCCACGACCAGAATGTTTTTGTTTTCCTTGCCCAGTTCAACGATGGCTTCGCCAAAGCCGTCGCGCGTGGCCTTCATAACGACTTCACTCATTGCTGATCCCTCCCTTACTTCACGTACTGAGCATTCAGCTCATCCATGGCCTGCTTCCACTGCGCTTCGTTCGGCGCGACGCCGTGCCACGAGCAGACGTTCTCCATGTAGGAAACGCCCTTGCCCTTGACGGTGTGGCCGTAAATACACTTGGGGCGGCCGTTCTTCACTGCGCGCGCCAGATTCAGCGCTGCGACCATCTGCTCCATGTCGTTGCCGTCGATCTCATAGGTGTCGAAGCCGAATTCGCGGAACTTCGCGCCGAGATCGCCGTTGGGCATGACCTCGTCGCAGGTGCCGTCGATCTGGAGGTTGTTGAAGTCCACAAACACGACCAGATTATCGAGCTGATACTTGTGGGCGGTGTTGGCCGCTTCCCAGATCTCGCCCTCCTGCGCCTCGCCGTCGCCGACGGCGACATAGACGCGGTAGTCCTTGTTGTCCATCTTTGCCGCCAGCGCCATACCGACGCCGCAGGCAAGCCCCTGACCGAGAGAACCGGTGGAGATGTCGATTCCGGGGCACTTGTTCATGGACGGATGGCCCTGCAGAGGAGAGCCCTCCTTGCGCAGGGTGTCGAGGGTCTCCATCGGGAAGAAGCCCTTCATCGCAAGCGCGGCATACTGCGCAGGGCAGACGTGGCCCTTGGACATTACGAAGCGATCCCGGTCGGCCCAGCGCGGGTTTTGGGGATCGACGTCCATCTCATGCCAGTAGCAGGCCGTCACGAACTCCGCGACGGAGAGCGAGCCGCCGGGATGACCGGACTGCGCCTTGTAGATCATGTCGACCACGTGCTTTTTGAGATCGACGCATTTGTTCTGCAGCTCCTTTACGGAGAGTTGCTCTCTCATATGAAACACTCCTTTTCAGATGATTGACTGTTGTTATTCGCTCCAGTACCGCTCGTACAGCTGCTCCATATGGTTTTTCATACAGGCATAGGCGTCGTCAGCCCGCCCGTCCAGAACAGCCTGAGCGATCTGGAGGTGTTCATGATTGTTTTGTTCCCGATATTTTTGCGTTGCCACCGTACGGCTGAGGATCAGCCGCCACATACGCTGCTCCATGGTCGTGAAAATCATTTCCATCATCATGAGGTAGAGCGTATTGCCGCTTGTACGGGCGAGGAACAGATGAAATTCCTGGTCGACGGCAGTCGTGTAGACGTCCGCCTCCGCTTCTTTCTTGAACCGCTCGATGATGTCGCGCAGCTCGGCGCGCTGCTCCTCGCTGAGCTGTGCGGCGGAGAGCCGGGCAATGTCCGGCTCCAATATCATCCGCGCGCGGATGATATCCTGCGGCTCGACCTCCTGCGCCAGCGCCTCGCCGGAGGGCATCGTCCGCTTGACGTAGACGCCTGCGCCCTGCATGGATTCTATAAGGCCGTTCAGCTCCAGCGCGGAAAGCGCCTCACGCACGGGGACCCGGCTGACGTTGAACATGGCGCACAGCTCTTTTTCGCTGGGCAGCCGATCACCGACCTGATACCGACCGGACGTGATCGCATCGTGCAGCTGGTTGTAGATCTGGATATAGAGCTTGCTGGCGGATACAGGCGTAAAAGTCAGCATAGTAGTTTACCTTTCTTAACCGGCTCTTGGCGGCACGTCGTGAAAGAAATCGACAAAACCCGCTCTTTCCGCACAGTTATGAGCCCATCAGGTTGGGCAGCCAGGTAACGAGGTCGGGCACGTAGGTGATGAGGAACAGCACCAGCAGCAGCGGGATCAGGAACGGCAGGATCGCCTTATACATCTTTTCAATGGAGATGTTGGCGCTCTTGGCGCAGATGAAGAGGCTCGTGCCGACGGGCGGGGTGCAGAGGCCGATCATCAGGTTCAGCACCAGCACAACGCCGAGGTGCAGCGGGTCGATGCCGTAGACGCCCATCAGAGGAATGAGGAACGGCAGCGTGATGGTCATGGCTGCCAGCGCCTCCATGAACATGCCGATGAGCAGGAACGCGATGTTGATGATCAGCAGCATCACATACTTGTTGTCGGTCAGGGAGACGAGCGCCGTGCTCAGTGCCTGCGTCATACCGAGCATCGTGACGAGCCAGCTGAACGCCGCCGCGCCGCAGATGATGCACAGGATGCCCGCGCTGTCCCGGGCGGTGTCGATCAGCGCCTGCTTGACCTCTTTCCAGCCCATTTCATGATAGACGATAACCGCAAGGATGAAAGCGTAGGTCGCCGCGACGCAGGCCGCTTCCGTGGGGCTGAAAATACCGGACCAGATGCCTCCGATGATAATGACCGGGGTAAGAAGGGAGAAGAACGCTTCCTTGGTGGCGGCGCCGACTTCCTTCCAGTTGAACTTGTGGATGGGATAGTTGCGCTTCTTTGCCATGAAGAACACGAGAACGCTGGTCGCGAGGGCGAGCAGCAGGCCCGGCGTGACGCCGCCGACAAAGAGACGTCCGACGTCGACTTCGGACATCATGCCGTAGACCACCATCGGAATGCTCGGCGGGATGATGGGGCCGATCGTGGCGGAGGCGGCGGTGACAGCGGCGGAAAAGTCGGGATCAAAGCCCTCTTTGTTCATCGCGTCGATCTCGATCTGACCCAGGCCGCCGGCGTCCGCAACAGCGGAGCCGCTCATGCCGGAGAAAACGATGGACGCAAGGACGTTTGCGTGGCCGAGGCCGCCGGGGATCGCGCCGACCCAGGAGGAGCAGGCGCGGAAAATCTTTCGCGTAACGCCGCCGGTGTTCATCAGCTTGGCGGCGAGGATGAAGAACGCGATGGCAAGCAGCGTGTAGGAGCTTGCGTTGCCGATGAAGCGATGGAAAATCGCATAGACGGGGAACTGCCCGGTCATGGCGCAGGTGAACAGCGCCGCGATGGCGAGCGCGAACGCAATGGGTACGCCGAGCACCATCAGCAGCAGGAATCCGCCGATGAGCATCAGGACCAAAATGCCGAAGCTGAAGTTCATGCCGACACCTCCTCGTTTTTGTCCGCCGTGGGCGCCGCGTGCGGCTTGCGGTTGAGCAGGAGGTCGATCAGATGGACGATCGAGATCGTGGCGCCGATCGGGAATGACAGATAGTAGATGCCGCGCCGCACGGGAATGGTCTGGTAGAACTGCGACCATGCGTTCTGCACGACCTGAACGCTGTTGATGACACCGACGACAAGGAACACGATCAGCAGGACGTCGATGATATCCATATAAACGCGCCAGGTTCTGGGTTTAAGCTTGTCGGTGACAAAGGTCAGGCGCATGTGCTCCTGCAGATGGAAGGTCATCGGCATACCGATGAAGGTCACCCAGCACAGGCCGACGAGCGTCAGCTCATACTGCCAGGTGGGCGGACTGTTGAAGATCTTGCGCATGATAACGGAATAGTCGATGATCAGGCACAGCGCAACCAGCAAAAAGCCGGTAACGGCCGCGCAGAACTTATCCAGTATCAGGCTTATTTTATGGATGATGGTTTTCATTCAGTTACCCCTTTTAACATACAAACATACAAAATGTGTAAAGGCTGTCCCATGGAAAGAGGCACGGCATGAAACCGCACCTCTTTCGTGAAACGCTCACTTGAGCGTGTTGATGCGCTCGACCAGATCCTTCGCCCAATCATACTGGGCATAGAAGTCCTCGTAGACGCCCTGAGCCTGATCGATGAAGGGCTGGGTGTCGGGATAACCAACCTGCATGCCGGCAGCCTCGAGCTCGGCGAGCTGGGCGGCCTCATTGTTCTGGATCGCCTGACGGTGCTCATTGCCGAACTCAACCGCGGCGGTCTTGAGGATACCCTGAATGTCGGCGGGGAGTTTGTTCCAGGTGGTCAGGGAGAAGATCATGTCCTTGGGCTGATACTGATAGTTCACCATGGTCAGATACTTCTGGACGTTCTGGAAGTTGTTGGCATAGATGTTCGCAACCGGGTTCTCCTGGCCGTCAAACGTGCCCTGCTGGAGCGCCAGATACAGCTCGGAGAACGCAAACGGAGAGGCGGAAGCGCCGTAAGCGGCGAAGATCGCGACCGTCAGCGCATCCTCGGGCGTGCGGAACTTGAGACCCTGCATATCGGCGGGGGAGTTGATCTCGCGCTTGTTGTTGGTGAACTGGCGAAGGCCGTTCTCCCAGTAGGCAAGCTGGATCATGTTGTGGTCGCTCAGACCTTCCAGCAGCTCCTCGCCGATCTCGCCGTCGAGCACCTTGTAAACGTGCGCGTAGTCAGAGAACAGGAACGGGAGGCTCAGCGCCTTGAACTTGGGGCAGTAGTTGGCCTGCTGGCCGGAGGGGAGCATCATGGCGTCAAGAGAGCCCATCTCCACCATCTCGATCATCTCGGCGTTGGAACCGAGCTGCTCAGATGCAAAGATCTGGATCTCAACCTGACCGTTGGTGCGCTCCTTGACAGCCTCTGCAAAGTGCTCAAGGGAGATGTGGATGAGATTCGCGGTGGTGTCGCTGTGACCGATGCGAATGGTGTACTTCTGGCCGTCGTTGGCGGGAGTGTTGGGGGTGGTGCTGTTGCCGCTGCACGCCGCCATACCGAGCACCATCAGCATGGCAAGAGTCAGGGCCGCAATGCGCTTCATGATCTTCATTTTCGCTCTCCTGTTTTTTTTATTTTTATCCGGTTCCGCCGGATTGGGCACACTTAAAATATGTACCTTGTAGATTTGTAATACAAGCATATAAGCAGACATGCCGGTTGTCAATCATTGTTTATTTTTTCACATTCTTTCAGCGCATTTTATAATTTACATGTATTTTTTTTGTGCTCTTTGTTGGACATTTTCGCTTTTTTTCGTCGGAAAACGGGAAATCTGGCTTCAGCAGCCCGTTTTTGATGAGGCATTTTGCGGGCACGGCGGGCAGACGCGGCAAAAGTTGTTTTTCATTGACATTGCGGAAAAACTTGAGTAAAATATATGACAGGATAACTGTATTACAAGTTACTCATATACAATTTGGCAGAGGTGGTTTTTTTGCAGTCATTCAGCCCCGTGACCAGCAGCAAGCTCTATATTCAGATCTATACGCAGATGCGCGACGCGATTATCGCCGGACACTATCAGATCGGCGAGCAGCTTCCGAGCGAAAAGGAACTCTGTTCCATGTTCCAGGTCAGCCGCGTTCCCGTGCGCGAGGCACTGTCCGCGCTGGAGCTTAACGGCTTTGTGGAGTCGATCCGCGGCGCGGGCTACTACGTGATCCGCGTGACCCCATCTGTTGAGGATCTGATCAGTGAGGTCGACCCGCAGGATATCATTCAGGCGCGCATGACGCTTGAGCCGGATATCGCGCGAGAAGCCGCCACGATGATCAACGATGCGCAGCGCGCCGAGCTGCGCGACATCATCGAGCGCTTCAAGGAAGAAGCAAAAGAGGATGCCTACACGACCACGGTCGACAGGGAGTTCCATCTCTTCCTCGCAAAAACAAGCGGCAACACGCTTTACCACATGATGGTGGAGATGATCTTCAAAACCATGGAGCAGCGCATGTGGGATCTGATCCTGAAACGCACCGTCGCCACGCAGAAGTATCGGGAGCGCAACAATCAGGAGCATCTCCATATCGCGCAGGCCGTCCTTGACGGGCATGCCGATAATGCCTATACCTTTATGAAGGAGCACATGGAGCGCCTTCACGAGCGATACTGGAGCTGAGCGCAGCCCGAAACGCCGAATGTGAGGTGACGGTCATGTGTGTTCTGGACGCATCCGCACTCCGCGCCCTTCCGCCCGTTGACGAAACAAGGGCAGACCTCCTGCTTGCCGCCGAGCTGGCGGCAGACACGCACAAGCTGGTCGTTCTTGACGATGATCCGACCGGGGTACAGACCGTACACGGCGTTTCGGTCTACACCGACTGGAGCGTCGACAGTGTCCGCGCAGGCTTTGCCGAGGAAAACAGGCTTTTCTATATTCTCACCAACTCGCGCGCCATGACCGCAGAAAAGACGGCTGCCGTTCACCGCGAGATTGCAAATACCGTCGCAGCGGTCTCCGAAGAGTGCGGCAAGCCGCATCTGCTGCTTTCGCGAAGCGACTCCACGCTCCGCGGTCACTATCCGTTGGAGACGCAGACGCTCCGCGATGGCCTGGCAGCAAACGGGGAACACGTCGACGGCGAGATTTTTGCCCCGTTTTTCAAGGAAGGCGGACGCTTCACCATCGACAACGTTCACTATGTGCGGCAGGGCGACGTGCTGATCCCGGCGGCACAGACCGAGTTTGCGCGGGACAGGACCTTTGGATACGCGCATTCCGCTGTTCCGGAGTACATTGAGGAAAAAACCGGCGGCGCATACCGTGCCGCGGACGTGACCTGCATCTCGCTTGACAGCCTGCGCGCCATGGCCTTCGATGACATCGAGGCACAGCTCATGGCGGTGAACGGCTTTGGCAAGGTCTGCCTCAATGCCGCGGATTACTGCGATCTCAAGGTCTTCTGTGTGGCGCTGTACCGCGCAATGGCGAAAGGCAAACGGTTTTTGTTCCGCACTGCGGCCGGACTGGTGAAGGTCATGGGCGGTATCGCAGATCGCCCGCTGCTGACGCGGCGCGAGCTGATGGCGCGAGAAACGGAGCTTGGCGGCATCGTCGTGGTCGGCAGCCATACGCAGAAGAGCACCGCGCAGCTGGCTGAGCTGCTCAAGCTCGACTGCGCGGTGCCGGTGGAGTTTGACTCCGATACTGTGTTGAACGGCGATGAAGCTTTCTATGCCGAAGTGGATCGCTGTGTCCGCGCCGAGGAGGACATCATTCGCTCCGGCCGGACTGCGGTGTGCTACACCCGCCGCAAGCTGCTGACGCTGGAAAACGATACGAAGGAGAGCGCGCTGCTGCGCAGCGTGAAAATCAGCGACGGCGTGCAGAAGCTCGTCGGCCGTCTTGGCGTTACGCCGGCGTTCGTCATCGCCAAGGGCGGCATCACCTCCAGCGACGTGGGCGTCAAGGCGCTCAGCGTCAAGCGCGCAGCCGTCATGGGCCAGATCTGTCCCGGCGTCCCCGTCTGGCAAACGGATGAGAAAAGCCGCTTCCCATCCATACCCTATGTGATCTTCCCGGGCAACACCGGCAGTGAGACGACGCTTCGCGAGGCGGTGGAGCTTTTGACGGGCAGCCGCTGAGGGCGGCGCATGTGTCTGCAATCAGCAGGAATAATAAACGGAAAGCGCAAACAAAAAAGCGACTTGTCGAAACAAGTCGCTTTTTTGTCTGGTACTGTGCCTGCGGCGCGAACAGGTCAAACGCACCTGTTGCCCTGCCCCCGGACAGGGCGCGGAAGGATGAGAAAAACGTTCATAAGAATGACCTTTCGAAATTGAACGCTTGCAAAACCGTGTTTTTTTGTGCATACTAGCAGGTACAGTTGATGATTTTGCGGGAAAACCATTGACAATCAGTTGAATGGGGAGGGTCGGCGGCGATGGATGCAATTTTCAAGCAGCTCTTTTATGAGATGGAGAAAATGCGCGACACGGTGCTCGTCACGGTGATCGAAGCGGAGGGCTCCGCGCCGCGCGGCGTCGGCGCGCAGATGCTGGTCGGGCAGACCGGCCGTTTGACGGGCACGATCGGCGGGGGACCTGCGGAGTATGAAGCGCTTCAGGCTGCCGCCGGACTGATGGAGAAGAAATCCTCTGAACGGCGCGCGTACAACCTGAGCGTGGGCGGGGAAACCGGCGCCGTCTGCGGCGGCAGCATTTCGGTATGGCTTCAGTTTATCCCGGCAGGCTCGCGGGAGTGGTATGAGCTGGCGCGGCGGTTGGTTGAGCGCCTTGCATCGCACAGCGGCGGCTGGCTGGTGCAGCGGATGGACGGCGGCGCGCCGTCGCTGCTGGATGAAACCGGTGGTCTGATCCTCGGCAGGGATGCGGCGCCCGAGCTTTCTGCGTCTGCCTTTGGCCGGACGGAGAAGGCGTTTTCGCTTGCGCTGCCCATTGGTGAGCGCGCTGTCATTTTCGGCGCCGGGCACTGCACGACCGCGCTGGTTCCCGTGCTGCGCACGGTAGGCTTTCGCCCTGTTGTGATGGACGATCGACCGGAGTTTGCCTCTGCGGAACGATTTCCGGACGCGGAAGCCGTGATCTGCGGCGACTATCTGCATATTGCCGATTTCATTCAGCTCTCGCCTGAGGACTATGTGGTGGTGATGACGAGTGGGCACAACCACGATTTTGAGGTGCAGGAGCAGGTGCTCCGCACAGAGCTTGCCTATGTCGGCGTGATCGGCTCCCGACGCAAAACCGCCTATGTCAACGCGCGCCTGCGGGAAGCCGGGATCGGCGAGGATGCGATCGCGTCCGTCCACACGCCGATCGGGACTGCCATCAAAGCGGTCACGCCCGAGGAGATCGCCATCTCCATCGCCGGTGAAATGATCTGTGAACGCGCGACGCGGCGCGAAAAGAACGGGACGGTCGCGCATCGGTGCCCGATGCACTGAACACGCGGCCTATTTGCGGCCCTTTCCGCGCTGGCGAAGGAAAAAATCAAGGATCTCCGGGCACAGAGAATCCCGGTTGTCCTTCGTGACCTCGATGATCCGCACCTTCGGATGCGTGCGGATTGCCTGCTGCTGCGCAGACTCGCCCCGCTGCCGGACGACGCCGAGGATCGGCGTATCGCCGTCCAGCAGCTCGCCGATCCGCGCGCGGAACCGCAGGGCCTCCGCCTCCAGAAAGCCGATCTCATCCATGACGATGAGGTCGGCTTTTTCCGCATCGCGCAGTGCCGCCGTTCCCGCCCGGTCGAACGCCTCCGGATAGCCGACGGCGCCGCGTCCCCTGCCGAGCCGGATCGCGACGCGGTTGTCGTCCCCGTACTGCGGAGGCTCCTGCGCGGCGGGGACGAGATAGACCGGACCGGACGCGCCGTCGGCCTCCGCTGCCGTCACCGTGCGGAAGCCGCCGAGACGCAGCGCGGGAAGCCCGGCAAGTACCCTGCGCAGCAGCGTGCTCTTTCCGAGCTGTCGTTCGCCTGTCAAAAAGATGTGTGTCATAAGAGCAGATGTTCGTTGTCCGCGCGTGTGAGCGCGAAGATCGTGAAAAGGCGCGTCTTCGGGGTGTAATACGGATAGTCGTCCCGTCCGGTGGCCTGCAGCGAGGCCATGACGCGCCTGCGCAGCTCGTCCGCAGACAGTCCCGGGTGGAACGCTGCGGCGCACTCCAATGCCTCTTCTGCGCTGCGGTGCGGCTGACCGAACTCCAGCGCGGCGTCCTGCCGGACATAACGCCAACCGTTCGCGTTGAGCCATTCTGCGGCCTTTGCAGTGACGTTGGGGCACGATCCCGCGCTCTTGCCGACATCCGCGCGGTGCGTCACAACGAGCAGCCGGTCATTTGCTTTTGAAAGGTACGGCACGCAGAAGCGCTCCATGCCGCCGTGAAAAAGGGCGATCACGGTGTCCCAGCGCCCTTCCGCATACAGCCCGTCGGAACGCAGGAACGTCAGGTTCTCCGCTCCGCGCCGGGCCGCCTCCCGCCTTGCCGCGGAAACCACGGCCTCGTCCACATCGACGCAGGTGATCTGCCCGATCTCGCCTGTCAGGGCAATGTCGGTCAGCGCCATGCCGCAGCCCATGTCGCAGAGCGTACCGCGCACGCGGATATAGGGCAGGAGCAGTCCGGCGAGCTTTTGGTAAAAGCCGGTATAGTCGGCGGCCTCCGCCAGCCAGCCGGTGGTCTTGTTATCCCATGTAAAGCGCATCGTCAACTCTCCCGTCGGACTTCCCAAGCGCAGGGCACGCTGCCCTGCGCTTGGGAAGTCCCTCCCCGATCTTCGGGGAGGGATAAAAGCATTGTTTTGCGGTCGTCACGCCGCTTTTTGCGGCGCCGCTTCCCGCAGCGTGGAGCGCTGCAGCATGCTCTGCGCTTCCTCGCCGCTGAGCTCATAGCCCCAGAGCAGCCGGTAAGCCCGCTGCGCCTCCGCCGTCATGTCGTAATCGTAGACGTCCGGATAGAGCAGGTTGCCCAGCCAGCGGATGCCCAGCAGCATGTTCAGCGAGGGCGGATTGCTCATCCAGTTGTAGGGCAGCGCCGGGATCTCGCAATACTGACCCTCCTGGATGGCCCGCACCTGCCGCCACGCCGGATCGGACGCGGCGTCTGAGTACATGCTGTCGGCGGCGAAGAGGATCACGTCCGGATCAAAGAGATAGAGCTGCTCCATGTTGATGGGGTTGCCGCCGCCCTTGTTGCTTACGTTCTCTACGGTGACGGCGTTTTTCGCGCCGATGAGCTCAAGCACCTGCGCCTGTGTGGAGCCCGCGGCGTTGGTGTCGAGTCCGGAGACGCCGGAGGTGTACATGACGCTTTTGCGCTCCGCCTCCGGGATGCGCGCGGCATTGGCCTCCGCCAGCGCGACGGTCTCCTCTACGTACTGCGCCAACTCCGCGCAGCGATCCGTCTTTCCGCCGAGCAGTTGACCCAGCATCCGGAAGGCCTCCGCCATGTGCGGCAGATCGGCCTCGATGAACACCGTCGGGATGCCGGTCTGCTCCTGCAGGGCGTCCATATCCTGACCGATGCCGTCCTTTGCGTCGCCGAGGTCGATGATGACCTGCGGCTGCGCGTTCATGAGCGCCTCCAGGTTGATGGTACCCTTGCTGCCGTAGAGCTGGCCGGTGGCGGGCAGCGTCAGCAGGGCGCTGTCCAGATACCGGCACTGGCTGTCGGAGGGATTGGATGCGATGCAGACCATGTAGTCGGGGCAGACGCTGGCGAGAAACATCGTGGCCACCGCGCCGGAGGGCGCGACCCGCGTGATCTCCGCATGGACCGGGACCTGCCGTCCGGCGCTGTCTGTAAAGGTTATGGACTTGCTGGTATCCGGCACCGCGGTCGTTTCGCCTCCGCCGCAGGCGGTCAGCAGCGATACGGTCAGACATACGGTCAGAAACAGGCAACAAATGCGCTTCATGGTGTGCCTCCTTTTGTGTTATGGTTATTTATGGTCATTCATGGGGAATGGAAACGCGCAGCTCGCTGTCCTCCACGCGCACACCGCGCACCGCTACGCCGACGCCGTAGAGCGCTGACAGCAGCTCCTCCGTCAGCACCGTCTCCGGAGCGCCGTCGGCCAGGATGCCGCCGTCGGAGAGCGCCAGCACGCGGCTCGCGTAGCGGAGCGCGTGATTGGGCTCGTGGGTGGAGAAAATGACGGTATAACCCTGCGCGCCGAGACTCCGGATGCGCTGCATGACGCGGAAGGCGTTGCCGTAATCCAGATTGGCGGTGGGCTCATCCATCAAAAGCACATGGGCGTTCTGCACCAGCGCGCGGGCCAGCAGCGTGAGCTGCCGCTCGCCGCCGCTGATCTTTGCGACGCCGCGCTGTGCAAGGCGGCCGATACCGAGCGCTTCCAGCGCCGCCGTCGCCTTGTCGAGCTGTTCCTGCTTCGGCGCGGAAAAGAGCCCGATCTGATGAGTCGTTCCCATCAGCACGGTGTCCAGCACCGTGTAGTTGTAGGTCACGGAGATGTTCTGCGGGATGTAGGCGATCTCCCGCGCGATCTCCGCGCCGGAGAGCTTTGCCGCGTCCCGTCCGTCGAGCAGTACGGTGCCCTGCTGTGGGTGCAGCACGCCCAGCAGACAGCCGAAAAGCGTGCTCTTTCCGACACCGTTGGGTCCCAGCACGGCGACCAGCTCGCCGGGACCGGCGGAAAACGAGACGCCGCGCAGCACGTCGCAATCGGCGTAGGAAAAGCTGATGTTTTGCACTTCAACGCTCACGGTCCGCACCTCCCTGCAGGATGAGCCAGAGGAAGACCGGCGCGCCGACAAAGCTGGTCAGAATTCCCAGCGGGATCTCGCTGCTGGAGATCACGCGCGCCAGATCGTCCACCAAAATCAGGAACGTGCCGCCCATGAGGATGGAGGCCGGGATCAGGCGGCGGTAGTCATAGCCGAAGAGCATACGGCAGAAATGCGGGATCACCAGCCCCACCCAGCCGATCATGCCGCTGACGGCGACGCTGGCCGAGGTGACGAGCGTGGCGGACAGGATCACCGCGAGCTGCAGCCACTCGCTGCGAAGACCGAGGGAACGGGCCTCCGCCTCGCTCAGGGTCAGAAGGTTGATGCGCCAGCGCAGCAGGAGAAGCGGGATGAGGCCGATGAGAATCGGCCAGACGACGAATGTAAAGTCTTCTTCCTTGACAGAACTGAGCGAGCCCATGAGCCAGTAGGTGATGGCGGGAAGCTGATCCTGCGTGTCTGCCGCCAGCTTGACGAAGGAGGTGCAGGCGGAGAAGAGCGAGGAGATCATGATGCCCGCCAGCACCAGCGCGAGCGTGGCGTTCAGGCGGCTGAAGCGGCTGACGAGATACGCCAGCAGCACCGCGGCGAGGCCAAAGCAGAAGGCCGTCAGCGTGATGCCACAATAGCCCGCGCCCAGAAGGATCGCCAGCGCCGCGCCGAAGCCCGCGCCGGTGGACGCGCCCATCAAGTCGGGCGAGACCATCGGGTTGCGGAACATGCCCTGATAGGACGCACCCGCCGCGGAAAGCGCGGCGCCGACCAGAAGCGCGCAGAGGATGCGCGGCAGGCGGATGTTCAGCACCACCGCGCCCTGCGTGTCGCTCCATGTCTGCGGCAGGATGCAGCGGCCGAAGGAGATCCTGCGCACCAGATCGCTCCACAAAATGCGCAGCGCCGTCCCCGGCGGCACGCTGTAGCGCCCCGCGACGAACGAAATAAAGAATACCGCGATGAACAGCACAGTCAGCAGCGCAAAGCGCCTTCCGTAACGCGGAGCAGATGGTAAGTTTTTTTCTTTCATTGCATACAAAAAGCCCGTTTTGACTCAAGTTGAGAATCAAAACGGGCATACGTTCATACGCGGACATAAGCGCGCATCGTCTGCGTGCCTGTTGTTCGCGATTCAAGCTGCCGTCTTCCTTCTCAAACACGGAAAGCCGCGCCGTTTCCGGCATCGACTCGCGAGCGCGGCGGTGATTCCCACGCTCTGGCCAATTACCCGTAGGAGTCAGGCTCCCTTAGGATAAAGGGCTCGGAAAACTGCTGATATTATATGCAAAATACCGTGTTGTGTCAAGAAAATCAATAAAAAATCAATCATTCCGGCGCGAAAGGCCGTGTGTTCGCGGGCGCCCGCATCATCTCCCGCGCGCGCTCTGCTCCGCGCTTTTTTGCATTTTGGGGACGCAATGATGGACAGAGCGAAAGAAATCGTGTATAGTCAAATAAAAATACTCTTTCTGCTTTTCAGCAGGCAGGCATTCGTAAGACAAACAATATAACGCCCGGCGCTTTTTACGCTGGGATCGGGGAGGATTAAGGAGGGCAGACTATGGCATTGACTTTGAAGGAGATTCGGGAAGCGCGCGGACGCATCGCGCCGTATATCGTGCAGACGCCGCTGCTGCGGCTGCGGAATCTTGACGATTTTCTCGGCTGCGAGGTATACGCAAAGGCGGAGTGTATGCAGGTTACCGGCGCGTTCAAGCTGCGCGGCGCGTTGAGCAGGGCGCTCACGCTCACGCCGGAGGAACTGAGGCACGGGATCGTCGCCGCATCCTCCGGCAACCACGGCAAGGGCATTGCCTACGCGGCAAAGATGCTTGGCACAAAGGCGACGATCGTGATGCCGAACACCGCAACAAAGGTCAAGGTGGAAGCGATCCGGGCATTGGGCGCGGAGATCGTGCAGTGCGATGTGGCGGAGCGGTTCGCCGTTGCGGAATCGATCTGCAGCGAGCGCGGCGCGACCATGATCCCGCCCTTCAATGACGAGACCGTGATGGCAGGCCAGGGCACGGCGGGTCTTGAAATCATGGAGCAGTGTCCGGAGCTGGATCTGGTCGTCGTTCCCGTCAGCGGGGGCGGACTGCTCGGCGGCGTTTCCACGGCGATCAAGGCCGTTTCGCCGCGGACGCTTGTTTACGGCGCGGAGCCTGCCGCGCTGCCGCGCTATTCAGAGAGCCTGAAGACCGGAAAACCGGTCAGGGTCGAGCCGAAAAAATCCGTTGCGGACGCGCTGGTGGCACAGATACCCGGAGAGATTTGTTTTCCCCATGTCGCCGCGCATACGGACGGCTTTGCGGCAGTCGACGACGATTCTCTGCTCAAGGGCTGGAAGCTCCTGCTCACTGAGGGCAAGCTCCTGTGCGAGCCGTCCTCCGCCATAGGCGTCGGCGGTGCGCTGCAGGGCCTGCTCCCGATCAGGAAGGGCATGAAGGTCTGCTTCCTGATCTCCGGCGGAAGCGTTGCGCTTGAACAGCTTGATGTACTGAAGGAGGTTGAACTGTGAAATCCGTTTTTAACGAAAACGCCCCGCGCGGGCACTACTCTCCGGGAATGATCTGCGGCAATATGCTCTTTGTTTCCGGTCAGACGTCCGCGGACCCCGCGACCGGTCTGCCTGCAGAGGGCGGGTTTGAAGCTGAGATGAGTATGGCGCTCCATAAGCTGGAAAGCGTGCTCAAAGCCGCCGGCTGCGGCAGGAACAGCGTTGTCATGTGCCGGATCTATCTTTCTTCCATGGAACGGTGGGAACAGGCAAACAGGGTCTACTCCGCTTTCTTCGGCGACCACAGACCTGCGCGGATCGTCCTGCCGGTCGGCGCGCTCAGCAGGGGCTGTCAGGTGGAGCTGGAGGCTGTTGCGGAGATATAGGAAAACAGAACGGCTGCCGCGCCGAGTTTGAGGAGACGAAGAGTTTTCTGAAGGTCCTGCGGAGACGGCTTCCCGGGATCGGCAGGGCGGGAGACTGCAAAAAAGAGGCGGTTCGCACGAAAAATCTGCGAACCGCCTCTTATTTTGCTTTTTTATGCCGGGTCAGAAGTCGATCGTCTTGCCCTGGCGGCGGTACATCGTTTTCTTGACCGCGCGGAAGATGTTCTCATAGCCCGTGCAGCGGCACAGGTGGCCGGAAAGGAGCTTGCGCAGCTCGTCGTCGGTGTAGAGCTTGTTTGCGTTCAGGATCTCCGCCGCCGTCATGATGAAGCCCGGCGTACAGAAGCCGCACTGGATGGCGGTCTCCTCCACGAACGCCTGCTGGATGTCGCTCAGCTCGCCGTCGGGAGAGAGCAGACCCTCGAGCGTCTGGATGTGCTTGCCCTCCGCCCAGACCGCGAGGTAGATGCAGGAGTTGAACGCTTCGCCGTCGATGAGCACGTTGCACGCGCCGCACTCGCCGACCTCACAGCCCTTTTTGACGGATGTGAGGCGGTAGTCGTTGCGCAGCATGTCGGTCAGCGACGCGCGCACGTCCACCATTTTTTCGACGGCCTTGCCGTTGATCGTGCAGCGAACGAGCTTATACTGTGCGCTCATGCCATCTCACCTCCTGCAAGCTCCACCGATCTTGTCAGCGCGCGCATCGCCATCTCGACGGCGATGTGCTGACGGAACGCCTTGCTCGCGCGCCACGAGTCGCGGGGATTGATGTCGTCGAGGACCGCGCGGGCGAACTGTTCCGCAAGCTTGCGCGTCGGCCGCGCGCCGTTTGCGGCGGCCTCGGCGCTCGGACAGCGCATCGGCACCGGACCCGCGACGCCGTAGGCGATGCGGCAGCGCTCGATGGTCTGCTTGTCCGGCGAGAGCCGCACGTTGACGCTGCACCCCAGCGTCGCGATCTCCATCGCGTTGCGGAGCCCGTACTTGATGTAGTGGCCGAAGGTGTTCTCATAGCTGGCCCTGGGGATGAGAATGGCGGTCTGGATCTCATCGGGCCGAATGTCCACGACGCCCGCCCTGATGTAGAAGTCGTGGATCGGCACGCGGCGCACGCCGTTTTGTCCCGTCAGCTCGACGAGAGCCTCCCAGGCGTGGAGCGTGGAGGCGGAGTCGGCGGAGGTGACGCCGTTGCAGGTGTTGCCGCCGATGGTGCCGATGTTGCGGATCTGAGGCGAACCGACCTGATCGACCGCTTCGCCGAGCACATTGCAGTACTTCTGAATGAGCGGGTCGCGCGTGATGTGAGAAAAGCTCGTGAGCGAGCCGATGCGGAGATTTTCCTCCTCGTCGAGGCTCACGCCGCGCAGCGCGTCGATCATGTAGATGGAGATCAGCTCCCTGCCTGCGCGCTTGCCCTCGCGCATCTGCACGAGCACGTCCGAGCCGCCGGCGATGATCTGCGCCTCGGGATGCTCGACGCGCAGCCGGACGGCGTCCGCAGCGCTTTGCGCCTCATAGAGCGCCTTCATGTCATACATCGCTTATGCCTCCTCTCGCCAGTCGTCATGGATGAGCCCCGCTCTGGAAAATTCCGCAAACAGGACGTGGGGATTGATGGGAGCGCGGTCGATCGCGACGCCCGTGGCGTCGAGAATCGCGTTGCGGATCGCCGGCGCGCCCGAGCAGGCGGGCGGCTCGCCGAGTGCCTTCGTGCCGAACGGGGAGGTCGGCTCGGCATTCTCCACGAACTCCGCCTCCAGATGCGGGTGATCCAGGAACGTCGAGAGCTTGTAGTCGAGCAGGTTGCCGTTGAGGGGCTTGCCGGTCTTCTCATCGAAGATGAGCTGTTCGGAGAGCCCGTAGCCGATCGCCATCGACATGCCGCCGTGCACCTGCGCCGCGGCGAGCGCGGGGTTGATGAGCGTGCCGCAGTCGTGGACGTTGACGATGTCCTTGACCGTCACCTTGCACATCGGGACGTCCACCTCGACCTCGGCGAAGGTGCAGCCGAAGGAGTAGGCGTTGTTGCGGATGGTGTAGGTGCTCTCCGCCGTGATGTGCTCGCTGTGGACGGGGTTGTACTGCGCGGTCATCGCAAGCTTGGAGAGAGACATGAGCACCATGCCGTCCTCTCTGCGGATGATGTTTCCGTCCGCGATGTCCATGCAGGCGACTGCCTGACGTGTGACCTCGCTGGCGTATTTCAAAATCTTTTCGCGCAGCAGGTCCGCGGTCTGGCGGATGGAAAAGCCCGCCACATAGGTCTGGCGCGAGGCGTATGCGCCGAGGCCCGTGGGCGTGGTATCGGTGTCCTGACAGGATTTGACATGCACGTCGCGATAGCTCGCAAGGCCCACCGCCTCGGCGACCATCTGGGCATACGCGGTATCCGCGCCCTGCCCGATCTCGGTTTCGCCGCACTGGAAGGTCACCGTACCGTCGAGGTTGAGGAGCATCCGGTTGGACGAGGTCTCGAGCGCGATGGGGTAGACCGCGGTGTTGTACCAGAAGGTCGCCATGCCGACGCCGCGGCGGATATCGCCGGCGTCGGCCGCATACTCCTTCTTCTTGCGCTCGTAGTCAAGGTACGCCGCGCCCTTCGTCATGCACTCGCGGAAGCTGTCATAGTAGTTGGTGTTGCCGGTGAACGCGTCGTGGAAGCCCTGCGGCATGACGTTCTTTTTGCGGAACTCGTAGGAGTCCATGCCGAGCGCCCTGGCGCAGTCCTCAATGTTGCTCTCGTCGGCAAAGGTCGCCTGCGGCATGCCGTAGCCGCGCATCGCGCCGGCGGTGGGGCGGTTGGTGAACACCGTCCACGCGTCGCACTCCATGTTTTCGCAGGGGTAGTGCTGCGGGAACGAGCCCATCGCCTTGGCGACGATGGAGTGGCCGTGGGAGGCGTAAGCGCCCTGGTTGGAGAAGCACTCCACCTTGCGCGCGGCGATCGTGCCGTCCCTGCGCAGCCACGAGACGATGTGGAAGCGAATGGCGTGGCGCACGCGGTTGCTCACGAACGTCTCCTCGCGCGCGCAGTCGAGGCGCACGCAGCGCCCGCCGACCTGCGTGCAGCACCACGCGCACAGCGGCTCGTAGAGCGCGTCCTGCTTGTTGCCGAAGCCGCCGCCGATGTAGGGCTTGATGATCTCAATATCGCCCCACGGACGGCCGAGCGCCTGCCCGACGACGCGGCGGATGATGTGCGGGATCTGCGTCGAGGAAACGACCACGATGCGCCCGTTCTCCTCATAGGCGAAGCAGCCGTGGTTCTCGATGTGGCAGTGCTGCACGGTGGGCGTTTCGTACCACTTGTCGACGCAGACGAGCCCGGGCTCTTTGATTGCCTCCCGGTAGTCGCCTTTTTTCATGTCGGTGTGCTTGAGGACGTTGTTGGGGAAGCGCTCGTGGAGCTGCGGCGCGCCGGACTCCATCGCCTTCTGCGCGTCGAGTACAAAGGGGAGCGCCTCATATTCGACCTTGAGCGCGCGCACGCCCTGCTGCGCCGCGACCTCGTTTTCCGCGATGACCACGGCGACGTCGTCGCCCCAGAAGCGGACATGGCGGTTGAGCAGATGTCGGTCGGCGACGTCCTGATGCTCCTCGTCCATCGACCACGGGTGACCGGCGGTGGGGAACAGGAAGTCCGGCACGTCGAAGCAGGTGAGCACCTTCACGACGCCCGGGATCGCCTCCGCCGCGCTCGTATCGACGGACCTGACCATGCCGTGCGCGGTCTCCGCGTGCTTGACGCGGGCATAGAGCGCATCTGCGGGGACGCGGTCCTCATAGTACTTTGTCCGGCCGCTCGCCTTGTCGAAGGCGTCGACGCGGAGCTCACTTTTGCCTACCTTGCTCATGGCGGTTGCCCTCCTTGTGAGAGATTTGCCTGCATAAAAAGTGTTGACTTGACGATACTGGATTTGCTACATTGAAACGGGTGATGCACATGACAGCACAAAACGATCGCGGCGTCGGCTGCGTCGTCATGGCGGCGGGGAACGCGCTGCGCTTCGGAGAAAACAAGCTCGCCGCCGTCGTGAACGGCAAAACGCTCATCGAGCATGCGCTGGACGCGGTGCCTGCAGACAGGCTCGCCGCGGTCTGCGTTGTGACGCAGTACGATGAGGCAGAGTCGCTCGCGCGCCGCCGCGGCTTCCCATGCCTGCGCAACGACCGCCCGGAGGACGGTCTCAGCCGCACGGTGCGCCTCGGCACCGAGGCGCTGAGGGACAGGTGCGGCGCGATCCTGTATCTGGTCTCCGACCAGCCGCTGCTGCGGCGCGAGAGCGTTGCGGCGCTCGTGGATTTCTACCGCGCGCACGCCGGTCATATCGTCGGCGCGTCGCACGGCGGGAAGCGGGGGAACCCCTGCATCTTCCCGGAGAAATACTTTCCGGAGCTCTGCGCCCTTGCGGGCGACGTCGGCGGCAGCGCGGTCATCCGCAGACATGAGGACGATCTGCTGCTCTGCGAGATCGGAAAAGAGGAGCTCGCCGACATCGACACCAGAGAAGCGCTCGACAGCCTTCAGAAATAACGCGCACCGCGCGTTATTTCTTTTTTGTGTCCTGACGGATCCCCCGGACGAGGAACGCGGCGCCGACGAGCAGCGCGGCGAGAGCCGCGATCGACGGGAGCGGGCCGACGCTGCGCAGGCCCTCCCGGAACATCTGGCTGTCCCAACTGGAAACACCGCTCATAAAAATGGCGGCGGAAAGGTATTTTGCGGAGAACAGGATGGCGGAGATCAGGCAGAATACGGCGCCGACGCCCTTGTTGTTCATGTTTTTACCCTCCTGACGGATCCTTTACTTTTTCCGCGAGTACGGCGTATGCGCCAGCGGCAGGCTGAAGCGCCGCTCGCCGTCATAGCGGAAGTAGGCGTCCGCGATGGCGGGCGCGGTGGGGATCGACGTGATCTCGCCGATGCCGATGGCGCCGTTGGCAAACGGGAGCCCCTCCTTCTCGACCACGATCGCCTTGACCGGGGGCACGTCCGGCGCGCGGAAGAGGCCCAGCGTGCCGTACTTCGCGGTCGGCCTGCAGTTGTCGTCGATGGGGTACTGCTCCGTGAGCGCAAAGCCCATGGACATCACGACGCCGCCCTCGATCTGCCCCTCGCAGGAGAGGGGGTTGATCGCCTTGCCCACGTCGTGCGCCGCGACCATCTGCTTGATTTTGCCGGTCTCCCGGTCGAGGATGCACATCTGCGTCGCATAGCCGTAGGCGACGTGGGACACGGGATTCGGCTTGTCGGAGCCGAGCGGGTCGGTCTTCGCGTAGTACGCGCCGTAGAACTCGCGTCCCTTCAGCTCCGCGAGCGTGTTCTTCTCCAGCGCCTTTTTCAGCTTCTCGCAGGCGCGGCGCACCGCCTCGCCGGTGATGAGCGTCTGGCGCGAGCCGGATGTGTCGCCGGAATCCGGCGCGATCCAGGTGTTGCTGCGCTCGTAGACCACGTCCTCCGGCGGGATGCCGGCGTTGGTGACGACCATCTGCGTCAGCACCGTGCCGAGGCCCTGTCCGATGCAGGACGCGCCGGAGAAGATATGGATCTTCGCGTCGGCTCCGACGATGAGCCGCGCGCGTCCCCAGTCCTGCAGGCCCACGCCGACGCCGGCATTTTTCATCGCGCAGGCGAGCCCCACGGGGTCGCCGTTTCTGATCGCCTCGTCGTAGTAGGGCTTGACCGCCTCCAGCGTTTCCACCAGACCGGTCTCCGGCCCCACGATCTGCCCGTTCGGCAGCACGCCGCCGGGACGGATGGCGTTGCGGTAACGGATCTCCCAGGGCGAGATGCCGATCAGATCCGCCATCTCGTTGAGCAGCGACTCGGCGGCGAAGCAGGTCTGCGTCACCCCGAAGCCGCGGAACGCGCCCGCAGGAGGATTGTTCGTGTAGTACGAGGTGCCGTCGATCTCAAAATTCTCATAGGCGTAGGGTCCCGCGGCGTGCGTGCAGGCGCGCTCAAGCACCGGCCCGCCGAGCGATGCGAACGCGCCCGTGTCGGACACGACCGTCGCCTTGACGCCCTGAATGAGGCCGTTCTCGTCGCAGCCCATCGTGAAGTCCATCCACATCGGGTGGCGCTTCGGGTGGACGAGGATGGACTCCTGCCGCGTCAGCTTCACCTTGACCGGTACGCGCGCGACGAAGGCGATCAGCGCGGCGTGGTGCTGCACCGACATGTCCTCCTTGCCGCCGAAGCCGCCGCCGACCAGTTGGTTTTCCACCAGGCACTGATCGGGGAAGGTGTCGAGCATTTCCATGCACTCGTTCATGGTGGTGTGCGTGCTCTGGTCGCTGGTCAGCAGCTTCACGCCGCCGTTCGGCAGCGGAAGCGCCACGCAGCACTCCGGTTCCAGAAAGGCGTGCTCCGTCCACGGCGTTTCAAAGTGCCGCGTGAGCACGTATTTGCTCTTCGCGATCGCGCCCGCGGCGTCGCCGCGGGAAACGTGCTTGTGCGCCTGCACGTTCGTGTCCGTCTCGGTCTCGAACACGCGGCGCGAGCTGTCCTCCTTCGCCTCCGACGGATCGTGCACCGGCTCAAGCGGCTCGTACTCGACCTTGACGAGCTTTTTTGCCGCCTCCAGCGTTTCCGGATCTTTCGCGCAGACCAGCGCCACCGCGTCGCCGAGATAGTGTGTGATCTTGCCGACGGGGATCAGCGTCGCCTGATCCTTTTTGATGTGGCCGACGTAGTTTTTGCCCGGGATGTCCTTCGCCGTCAGAACGCACACGACGCCGGGCAGCGCCTCCGCCTCCGACGTGTCGATGGAGAGCACGCGCGCGCGGGCATATTCGCTGCGCACGGCGCTGCCGTAGCACATGCCGTCCACATAGATGTCGTCGGGATATTTGCCGTAGCCCTGCACCTTCTCCGCCACGTCGATGCGGTGAACGCGCGAGCCGACCTGAAAGTCGCTCGCGCCCGCCTCCGGCAGCCTGCCCTCGCGGAAGATCCTCGCAGCGAGCAGGATGGCGTCGAGGATCTTGACGTAGCCCGTGCAGCGGCAGATGTTGCCGCGGATGGCGACCGCCGCCTCCTCGCGCGTGGGGGCCGGGTTCCGGTCGATGAGCGCCTTGGCGCACATCACCATGCCGGGGATGCAGAAGCCGCACTGCACCGCGCCCGCCTCGCCGAAGGCGAAGGTGAACACGTCCTTCTCCCAGTCGGACAGGCCCTCGACCGTGAGGACGCTCTTGCCCTCCAGCCTGTCCGTCTGCGGGACGCAGGCCTTGGTGGGCTTGCCGTCGACGAGCACCGTGCAGGTGCCGCATGCGCCCTCGCTGCAGCCGTCCTTGACGCTTGTGAGGCGGAGCGTGTCGCGCAGATACCGCAGCAGCTTTTGATTTTTCTCGACCGTGACGGTCGTTCCGTTGACGGTAAACGTTGCCATAGCGTGCCTCTCTCACAAAATGTCAAAATAGTTCTGAAAATCCAATGATATTTTATCTATTATATCATATCAGAATCAAAAAGCAATCGGGAATCCCAGACTGCGTGATACTTTTATAAAGACCACGAAAAAAGGACCGCGCCGATCGGCGCGGTCCTGCTTTTTCCGGGGAAACGCTTACTTTTTGAGCGTCAGTGTGTATTCGCCGTCCGCCTCGTCGACGGAGACGGCGTAGCCGACGGCCGCGGCGTAGCGCGTGATGTTCTCCACGCACACCATCGCGTCGACCTTGACCTGCAGCTCGGCGGGATGGTTGCCCTTCTTGACCGCATCCTGTACCATCACGACGGGGATGGGACAGCTCTGTCCTCTTGCGTCGATCATATCACTTTGCCTCCTTTTTGAACATCGAAGAGTTGAACAGCGAGATGGCCAGCAGCACGGCAAAGCCGATAAGCACGGCGGCCTTGCCGGTCGCGCCGATGCCGCCGACCTTGTACACGCCGTCCGTGACGCTGTCCGCGCTGCCGGCGAGCTTGAAGTTGTGCGCGAACGCCGCGCCGACGAGCATGCCGAGCACGGTCACGGCGGAGTCGCCGTTGCCCTCGCCCGCGAGGATCAGCTGACGCAGCGGGCATCCGCCGAGCAGCACGCTGCCCCAGCCGACGAGCACCATGCCCAGCAGGTTCCACAGTTCGCTGGAGTGGGAGATGGGCTGGGAGAGGGTCGAGAAGCCGGTGAATTTGCTGAGGATCACGTTGCCGAGCAGCACGGTCACGAAGATCACGCAGAAGCCGGAGATGAGGTTGAAATCACGGAACATCACCGCGTCGCGCATACCGCCGACCATGCACAGGCGGGACTTCTGCGCCAGCGCGCCGACAACGAGCGCCGCGAGCAGCGACACGAACACGCCCGCATGCTTGGAGCCGGGACCGCTCTCGGAGAATGCGAAGAGCGCGGGCACGGTGAGAAAGATGACGAACAATGCCGTCAGAAGACCGGGCAGGATCAGGCCCTCGGCCTTTGTCGCCTCATAAGCGCGTTTGAGCGTGAAGCCCTTTCTGAGGAAAAATACGCCGATGAGAATGCCGATGAAGAAACCGGCAAGGCCGACAAAAGCGTTGAGGTCGCCGCCGCCCATACGGATGACCATACGCAGCGGACAGCCGAGGAACACCAGCGCGCCGATCATGACGAATGCGCCGAGGATGAAGCGCGTTGCGGGCGAGGAGCCGGCGCGCGCCTTGAATTCCCCGGAGGCAAGGGACATGACCGTCGAGCCGAGCACGAGGCCGACGATCTCGGGGCGGAAATACTGCACGGGCGCTGCCGTGTGCAGCTGCGCCGCACCCGCAATGTCGCGGATGAAGCAGGCAATGCAGAAGCCCATGTTGGCGGGATTGCCGAGCGCGGTAAGCAGCACCGCAGCAATGCCGACGACCGCGCCGGCGGCCAATACCCAGGGATTGATGCGTTTGGACATAGTGATCTTCTCCTTCCGGCCGCTGAATCAAGCCGTTATTCATTATAAAATATCACGCTTGAGATGTCAAGCGCGGGGAAGGCTTCCGCCTGCGGGCGGAGGGGAGGTTTCAAAAGAGCTCTTTTCTTTGCGCTGCGTTCAGCGCAGAAAGATGCGTTTGCCGCCGCGGTACGGCTCCACTGTGCCGATGCGCTGTGCAGAGGGGACGGCGCCCTTCAAATCTGCGTACAGGGTGTCTGCGTCCGCCGCGTCGACGGCGATGAGCAGCCCGCCCGCCGTCTGCGGATCATAGAGCACGTCCTGCCGCGCCAGCTCCGCGTCGCCGGGATCGACCCAGGGCTCGGCAAAGCTGCGGTTGCGGTACATGCCCTCCGGCAGGATGCCGATGCGCGCAAGCTCCACCGCCTCGCCGATGAGGTCGACGGCGCTCAGGTCGAGATGCAGCTCCACATCGCTGCCCTGCGCCATCTCAAGCCCGTGCCCCAGGAGGGAAAAGCCCGTCACGTCCGTGCAGGCGTGGACGCGGTACCGGACCATCGCGTCGCGCGCGGCGCGGTTGAGCGTCGTCATCAGCTTTACGGCAAGCTCCATGCTCTCTGCGGAGGCCATGCCCACCTTGGCGGCGGTCGTGAGGATGCCGATGCCGAGCGGCTTTGTGAGCAGCAGCACGTCGCCGGGTTTTGCGCCGCTGTTGGTGAGGACGCGGTCGGGAGGGACGAAGCCCGTCACGGCGAGGCCGTACTTCGGCTCGTCGTCCAGAATACTGTGCCCGCCGGTGATGATCGCGCCCGCCTCGTACGCCTTGTCGTAGCCGCCGCGCAGGATCTCATGCACCGCCTCGGCAGGCATATCCTTCGGTACCGCCATGATGTTGAGCGCAAGCTTCGGCTCGCCGCCCATGGCGTACACGTCCGAGAGCGCGTTCGTCGCGGCGATCTGCCCGAAGGTGTAGGGATCGTCGTGGATGGGCGGGAAGAAATCCACCGTCTGTACCAGCGCGAGGTCGTCCGTGATCTTGTAGACGCTTGCGTCGTCGCTTCTGTCGAAGCCGACGAGCAGGTTGGGATCGCGGCGTACCTTCATATCGCCGAGCAGCTGCGCCAGCACGCCCGCGCCGACCTTCGCCCCGCAGCCCGCGCATTTGGCGAGCTTGGTCAATTTCACTTCATTTTCCATGGTTCATCGCTCCAAAATGCAGGATTGCCTCCAGGACCCCGCCGCCGACGGCAAGCGCCTTGTCGGAGACCAGATCGCAGCAGCTTGCGTCGCCGCGCGGATCGACGTCGCCGGATTTCATGCCTTTCCTCACGCGCACGCCGTCCGCGAGCAGCCCGCGCAGCACGCCGGAGATGGTCGCCTGCATCGGCCTGCCCGCGACGAAGCCCACCGTGTCGCCGGACTCCACATGCTCGCCGATCCTGCGCGTACTCTTGAATATGCCGTCCGCGGGCGCGCGCAGCACGCGCTCTCCCGCAAAGCCGCCGATGAGGCCGGGGACATTCGTGTTCGGCAGCGCCGAACCTTCGTAACAGACGCGCCCGAGCGTGTGTCCGCGCATCGTTTCGACCGCCGCGTGACAGTCCACGCCCGCCGTGAAGCCGGGACCGACGCCGATCACGATCGGCGCGTCGCTGATCGACGTGCCGAGGTTGCGCTTGGCGAGGATCGCGTCGACCAGCGCGTCCGGCTTCAGCTGCGCACGGCAGGCGCAGTCGGGATCGACGAGCACGGGGATATTGCCCTGATCCAGATACAGGCAGGCCTCCTCCCATGTCTCCGCGCGCAGCGCGGTCACATGCTCAACGGTCTGCTCCCCGTTTGTCACCGCGTCGGAGAACGCGACCGTGCGGCGGATGGTCGTCGGGCGTTCGATCTCGGTCATGACGACCGAAAAGCCCGCACGGTACAGCCGCAGCGCAACGCCGCTTGCGATGTCGCCCGCGCCGCGGATCAGGACGGTCATGCCCATTTTGTATACACTCCTTTGTGCAGGCTGCCCATCACGACGGGGAGGGCGAGCCGTTTTGCAAGCTCCGCCGCCGCGGCGTAGTCGGCGGCGGATTCCACCTTGTTGATGTAAACGCGGTCGCCGCAGCCCTCGGCGCGGATGACGCGCGCTTCGGCCTCCGGTGTGACGGGGGAATCCGTCGATACGCCCGCCAGCTCCGCCCAGCGCTCCGGACGGTGGCAGACCTGCGAAACGGGCCGCCCGAAGCCGTCCGCGCCCACGACCAGCACCACGCGCTGCGCGTTCGGCGGGATGACCGGCTCGTGCGGCGCGTGTGCCTTGAGCGGCAGACGCCTCGCGCCGTCCGCCTCGACGAGCACATAGTCTGCAAGCCCGGAGAGCGTTTCAAAGGAGAGCGGAGGCGCGGTCAGCTTGCCGTTTTCCGCAGGCGTTCCGGCGCAGACGGCGCCGTGCTCCGCGAGCGCGGCGCGCAGCGCGTCCGCACCCGCCGTCACAAGCGGGTACTGCTCCGGTATGCGGATGTGCGTGGAGGTGCACAGGAGGATGGAGCCCTTTTTCCGCAGCTCCTCCGCGAGCGTATAGAGCAGCGTCGTTTTGCCGCCGCCGCCGATGAGCGCGGTCACGCCGCGTCCGATGTTCAGTAAGGGTGCGATCTGCATATCACATCACCAGTTCATGTACGCCGGCGACCTCGATCCGCGCCTCGCCGAGCGCCCGCTCAATGTCCGCGCGGGTCCCGGCGGCGCTGCACCACGCGATGCCGCAGTCGGCGGACAGGGCGCGCGGCGCGGAGATCAGCTTTCCTGCGATGTTGTTTTTCCGGCAGACCTGCTCGGTCGCCATCGCCTCCGCCGTCGTGTGGAAGGTGACGACGACGCAGGGCCTCTTTTCCCTCATGGCAAAACGCCTCCGCGTTATTCGTGACAAAGTATCAAGCAAATTATAGCAGAATCGTTCCTGCTTTACAAGAGGCGGGCGAGCGGATATAATCTTCTCAAAAGAGGAGGGGGATCGTATGAAACAAAACCTGCGCGCCGTTTTATCCGTCCGGCTTTTTACCGGGCAGAAGAGCTTCGGTCCGGGGATCGCGGAGCTGCTGCACCGCGTGGACGAGCACCATTCGCTGCGCGCCGCGGCGCAGTCGATGGAGATGGCGTATTCCAAGGCGTGGACGATCACGAAGAACGCGGAGGAGGGGCTTGGGTTCAAGCTGCTCGTATCCAGCACGGGCGGCAGAGGCGGCGGCGGCGCGGCACTGACCGATGAGGCGCGGCAGTTTCTGGACGCCTATGACCGCTTCTGCGGAAAACTGCGCGCCTGCGGGGACAAGCTGCTCGACGAGGAGTTTGCGTTTTATCAGCAGGCGGAGCGGTGAGCGCGGCCGTGCGCGGCGGCAGCAAAAAGGGCCGGGAAGGCATCATTCAACTTGTATAAATCGATAAGAATTATCGTTGACGAACGGAAAAAAGTGTTGTAAAATGACAAATCAAGAGGACTTGTGTCCATCAAATAATGCGATCAGGAGGCTTCACATATGGGTAAATTCGTTATCAAGGACGCCAAGAACGGCGTCAAGTTTGATCTCAAGGCCAGCAACGGCCAGGTCATCCTTTCGAGCGAGATCTACAGCTCCATCGCAGGCTGCAAGAACGGTATTGCCAGCGTTCAGAAGAATGCCCCGATCGCCGCGCTGGAGGATCAGACGGTCGAGGGATTCGAGAAGGAAAAGCATCCGAAGTTCGAGGTCTATGTCGACAAGGCCGGCGAGTTCCGCTTCCGCCTCAAGGCGACAAACGGCGAGATTATCGGCGTGAGCGAGAGCTACAAGGCCAAGACCAGTTGCCTGAACGGCATCGATTCCATCCGCAAGAACTCTGTGGATGCCGAGATCGAGGATATCAGAGAGAACGCGTGATCGGCGGGCGCAAACTGCATAGTAAATCAGCCGCGGGAGAGATCCCGCGGCTGATTTGTTTGCAGGGTCCTCCGCAGCGGGCGCCGCGGTCCGTTCCAGCAGTCTCCTGCCGCATACAACCTGCCGTCCCTTCATATCATGTAGCACCTTGAAATTCAGGAGTGTTGCTATGAAGGGGAACATCGAGGAGCGCGTCTGCGCGCTCGCCGCCTACATCATAGAGAACCGCGCCACTGTGCGCGCTGCCGCGAAGCGGTTCGGCGTCTCGAAGTCCACCGTCCACAAGGACCTGAAGGACCGCCTGCCCTTCATCAATCGCCCGCTCTACGTGCAGGTCAAAGAGGTGCTTGATGAGAACAAGGCGCAGCGCCATATCCGCGGCGGCATTGCGACCAGAAGAAAGTACAAAGGGGTGTAGAGCCTGTCAGCCTTGTGAAAAAGACTCGCCGCGGCGCCGGTACCGTCCGCATCTCCGGCGCGGCGGCAATGAACGAAACGGCGGGCTCCAACACAGAGACGCAGTATTCCATCGACGCGCGCACGGCGCAGCAGCACGCGGACGTAATGAACCAGCTGCGCAGCTACCTCGCCGGGGGCATCAGCCGGCAGGAGCTTCAAGAGATGGTGGACCGAATCGACGGGAAGAATGCGCGAGAAGTTGCCGACATGACGCGGAATCCGTCCGGGCAAAATAATACGCCGGCGGCGCGCATCGTTCAGGATGCGCACGACGCCGGCGTGAGCGTGGACGAGTATCTGCGGCAGAACTGGGAGCGGTTCGAGCGCAACGGGCGGCTCAACGAGGATGCGCGGCAGGCGCTGGAGCTGGAGAAGAGCGGGAGACAGTACAGCATTTCGAGAATATCGCGGGAGGATGTGGCGGCAATACAGAGCATCGGCGTTCGCAAAAGCGTCAACAGCTTTACGAGTGCGGACATCCGGAAAACGGAGGCGCTGGCGCGCCAAGAGTGGATGATGCTCGGAGAGAAGTCGCCGTTCTTCCGCGCGTGGTTCGGAGACTGGCGAGTGAACGACCAGACGCCGGTGAAGGTTGCGGACGTGCAGGGAGACGCGCGAGGACTTCAACACAATGACGACACGGGCTGGAACGTTAATGTGTCTGGCAAAGTGTTCAACGAATCCAGACACGCGGCAAAAAGAAATCAAGCGGCGCTGCCGTATCTTCCGTACATCAACGACATTGTGAAGAAAGCCGTTCTGCTGGACAGTTTTACAATGGACGAAAGCAAGAGCGAAAATTCCGTGATGATGCACAGCCTTTACGCCGTGGCGGACATCGGAAACGGGCCGGAACTGCTGAAGCTCTATGTCGAGGAAATGGCAGACCCAAGCAGCGGAGACACCGCGAAGCGGGCGTACCAGCTCCAGAACATAGAACGTCAGCAGTCTGGAGTTAAAGGTTCAGCGCAAGCGCCTAGCCTCATCACACAGACTGCTGACATTGAGACTGTAGCAGATTTGTTTGCCGCTGTCAAGGGGCGCGACGTGAATTTCAAGCCAAATCCTGCGAGCAAGGCCGTGAACGAGGACGGAACGCCGAAAGTGATGTATCGAGGAGACAGCGAGAACTTCAACGTGTTCGACCGCAAAAAGAGCAGATATACCAACCTGAACGGGCGGGGATTTTATTTCACGGACAGCGGGAGCCACGCCGGACAGTACGGCAATGTGAGAAGGTTCTTCCTTGACATCAAGAACCCGGTACCGATGGACAAAAGAACCATCACAAGAGACCAAATGCAGCGATTCCTTGAAGCGGTAAGAGAGAACGACGAGGACTACAGTTTCGAAAATTACGGATACGGTGCGACGGTGAATGATGTGCTGGATTCAGTCTACGGGAAATCGGACTTTGCCATGCTGTCTGACGTCAGTCAGACGGCGATCGGGGATACAGTCGCGGCGGTGGAACTGTTCAACCGCGTCAACGGAACGGACTTTGACGGATTCATCCTTCCGACAGAGACGGTGGTTTTCTCACCGGAGCAAGTCAAGAGTGCAACGGGAAACGTCGGAACATTTGATAGAGGAACAGGTGACATCAGGTATTCCGTGGCCGACGAGCCGACAGGACTGAGCCTGCCTGCGCAAGAAGAGAGCCGATCCTTCGACGAGCAGCAGGAGGAGCTGACGCTGCCTGAGGTGACGAGCGCAATGCCGCGGCAGACGCGCAGGTTCTATGAGGACGCGCAGAAGAAGATCGTGGACGATCTGGCGGAGACGCTGAGCGTGCCGAAGACGGCAAAACGGGAGTTCCTCGAATCCATCGGAAAAAGACTGAACGAAGAGTACATGAGGAACGGCGCCGTCAGCCAGGACACGGTGGACGAGCTGTTCGACACCGCATGGGCGAACGGCCTGATCGTGGACGGCGACTACTACGAGAGCAACAAGGAGATCAAGAAACTTCTGCGCGACGTGGCCGTGACCATCAGCGAGCAGGACAGCCGCCGGATGGTTTCACCGTCCAGACCCTGCATTTCCAGCCACTTCGCCCCAGCTGCGCGCCGCGCTCCGGGCGACGCTTCGCGTCAGCTCCGTTTCAAAAACAGCAGGTTGGTGAACAGCGCGCCCTTGCGGCGCATGTATTCGCCGTAGGCGCGGCGCTCGATATAGAACTCCATGCCCCAGGAGGATACCCGCATCCACGTCTCATCCAGGGCGATGACAGTCAGGAAGTGCGCCTTCGTGCGGGCTGCCTCCGCATAGCCGTTCTCCGTCTTCCGATACAGGGGCAGACGCTCCCGGCTCCAGACGCAGGGGAAGCTCGGCCCGATGGAGACGATCACGGGCAGATCGTCCGCAAGCATCCTCTCGACCCTGTCCCAGAAGCGCTGACCCGACATGCACCACTCTGCCCGGAAGCGCAGACCGCTCCCGCGCAGGTGGGAATTCAGCCCCATCGAGAGGCGTAAGCCGTCGATGCCCAGACGGGGGATCAGCGGGAAGTATCTGCGGAGCGAGTTGACATAACGCAAATACTCCTCCATGGACAGCTCGCCCGCGCCGCGCAGATACAGCAGCGTGTCCGCGCAGGCGATGACGCCGCAGCCGCAGTACCGGAAATTCTTGTCCGGGAACCAGAGCTGACTGCCGCCGCAGGAAAACGCGCTGCCCGTCCAGACCGTCGGCCAGGGGCGCTTCAGCTCAGTCCGCACGACGCAACACCGCCTCTGCCGAGAGCAGGGGGCTGACAAGCTCCTCGCACTCGATGGTAATGGCCGCCGCAGCCGCGCCGAGCGCTGCCGTGCGCGAGAGGTTCTCCCCGCGCATATGTGCCCAGGCCAGCGCTGCCATCAGCGCGTCGCCCGCGCCGACGGTGCTTTTGACCGCCGCCTGCGGCGCCGGCTGCCAGACCGTTTCATCCTCGGCAGCGGCGAGGAATCCTCTCTTGCCGAGTGACAGGCAGACCTGCTTTACACCGAGGTCGATCAGACGGCGCACGGCGCGGCGCGCGCTGTTGCGGTCGACGACCGGCACGCCGGAGAGCAGCTCCGCCTCAAACGCGTTGGGCTTGAGCGTATGGATGCGCGGCAGAAGCCCGATCAGCTTTTCCGCCTTCGCCGCCGACACGGGCTCGATGAACAGCGGTACGGTCAGCCGCTCCGCGAGGTACGCCAGCGACGCCGCGGGCAGGTTCGTGTCCGCCACGACCAGCGCCGCGCCGTTGAGCGTGTCCAGCTCCGCGGCAAAATAGTCCGGCGTCAGCCGGTCGCAGATCGCCATGTCCGTCACCGCCAGCGCCGTGTCGCCGCGCTCGTCATTGATGGAGACGCAGGCGGACGTGCGCATATCGGGCGTATGCAGCGCATGGCTCACGCCGATGCCCAACGCCTCGCAGGAGCGCGCCAGCGCACGGGCGTATTCATCATTTCCCAGCGCAGTCAGCAGCTCGACGTCCGCGCCCAGCAGCCGGAGATTGTGCGCGATGCTGCGGGCCGCGCCGCCGAAGCGCAGGGATACGCGGCCGGGGCCGGATTCTTTCGCGCGAAGCTGCCGCGTCGGCTGCGCGCTGACGTCGACGGTCGCACCGCCGGTTACTGCGATATAGGCCATAGGATCACCTCTTTTCTTCATTGTACACAATAACATCCGCAGATGCAAGAGGACAAGTTGACAGCCCAATCCGGACGTGCTAAAGTAAACCGAGTCCAATGGAAAGGGGGCGGCGTATGGAAAGACAGAGCGGCCGCGTCGTCCGGCAGGCGTTCCTCCGGTCCATCCCCGTCATGGCGGGTTACATCGTGCTGGGCATCGGCTTTGGCATCCTGCTCCGCAGCGCGGGCTACGGCGTCCTCTGGGCGTTCGCCATGAGTCTCCTGATCTACGCCGGCTCCATGCAATATGTCGGCGTCGGTCTGATCGCGGGCGGCGCATCCATTCTCACGACGGCGCTCACCACGGTCATGGTCAACGCGCGGCATCTCTTTTACAGCGTCTCAATGATCGGACGGTATCAGCACGCGCGGTACAAGCCCTACCTCATCTTTGCGCTGACGGACGAGACATACTCCATCCTCTCCGACGGCCGGACGCCGCAGGACGCAGACCCAGATCTCTACCGCCTGCTGCTGTCGGCCTTCAACCACTGCTGGTGGGTGACGGGCAGCGTGCTGGGAAGCCTGCTGGGATCTGTCCTTCCGTTCAACAGCGACGGCATCGAGTTTTCGATGACGGCGCTGTTCATCGCGTCCTTCACCGAGCAATGGCTCACGACCCGCGATCATATCCCCGCGCTGACGGGACTGCTGAGCGCGCTGGCCTGTCTGCTGATCTTCGGCGCGGACCGTTTCCTCATCCCCGCGATGCTGCTCATCACGCTGATCCTCTCGCTGCTGCGGACGCGGATCGAACAGGGAAAGGAGGCGGGGAGATGACGGCTTCTGTCCATACAGCCGTGCTCATCGCCGTCATGGCGCTGGTCACGATGCTGCTCCGGTTCCTTCCGTTCCTGATCTTCCGCGCCGACCGTCCCATCCCGCCCTACATCGCCTATCTCGGCGAGGTGCTTCCGGCGGCGATCATCGGCACGCTGGTGATATACTGCCTCAGGGACACAAGCGTGACCGCCGCGCCCTGGGGCGCGCCGGAGCTGCTCGCCGCGCTGTGTGTGGTGGGACTGCAGGTCTGGCGGCGCAATCCGCTTTTGAGCATCCTGTCGGGAACGGTGATCTATATGCTGCTGGTGCAGCTGGTATTTTGATATGAATATCGGCGCCGCCGGTTCCGGCGGCGCCGATATTCATTCTGGGATTTGCCGATCGCCTTCATCTTTCGCAGGCTAGGGGTCCATCGCTTCCAGATAGCATTTCCGCGCGGAGCGCAGCGCGTAAAGCGCCACGACCCAGAGCCAGATCTCCACGACTGAGATCGGCAGCAGCCCGCGCTGGCAGAGCGCTGCGGGCATGTCCGCGACGGCGTGGAGCAGGATCGCGAACGGGAACCAGGTCCATTGACGTCTGTCCCGCGCGGCGAGGAAGACAAAGCAGGAGAGTGCGATGTGGAGCGCCATCGCGCCGGCGCGCTCGAGCATCGCCAGAAGCACCGTGCCGGGCGTGATCTGCCTCAGCCCGTCGATCAGCACCGACAGCGCCTCCCGACTGCCGCCGGCGAGCGCCAGCGCCGCCGGATCGTTGCCGGCGTTGAGGTAGGCCGCGAGGACGAGATAGATGATATAGGTCTGACACAGCGTCAGCAGCGCCTCGACGCCGCCGTGGCCGATGCCGTACGTCACCGCCGTGTCGCGTTCGGGGAATCTTCTCTTCGGCAGCAGCCAGCGGAACGCGAGGTAGCGCCCCGTCTCCTCAAAGATCCCCGCGGCAAGTCCGCCGTAGAGCATGTAGAGATACGGATTCCCGTTCAGCGTGCGGGAGATCGCGCTGTCCCCGAGCAGGCAGGCCTGATGCAGCATCGGCTCCAGCAGACCGGCGAACACGAACCAGATCAGCATGCCGACGAAGAACGGCGTCAGCTTCGCCTTGCGCATCCTGCGCCACCGGATCAGCAGACCGAGCGGCAGCGCGAGACCGAAGGCCGCGCCGAGGCCGAGCCAGACGAAGGTCCCGGTTGAGATCATGGGTAAACTCCTTTCTCAGATCGCGAAGTTGCCGTTGACGAACACCGGGATATCCCGGCCGTCGTGCGTCGTGCCGACGATGGAGAGATCGGCGGTGCCGACCATGAAATCGACGTGGTTGATCGACCAGTTGAGCCCGTGTTCCCGGAGCTCCTCGCGGCTCATGCCGGTCCCGCCCTCGAGGCACTCGGGGTACGCCTCGCCGAAGGCGAGGTGACAGCGGGCGTTCTCGTCGAAAAGTGTGTTGTAGTACAGGATGCCCTGATTGGAGATGGGCGAATCATAGGGCACCAGGGCAACCTCACCGAAATAGGATGCGCCCTCGTCCACGGTGCAGGCGGCCCTGAGGAATTCCTCGCCGCGGTCGGCGTGCGCCTCGACGATCCTGCCGTCCCTGACCGTCATGCGGATGCCGTCGATGATGTTGCCGTTTTCCACCAGCGGCAGCGCGGCATAGACGACGCCGTTCATGCCGAGGCGGTGCGGCGCGGTGAAGATCTCCTCCGTCGGCATGTTCGCGACAAACGTCTGTCCCCTGGAGGTGACGCTCCGCCCGCAGGACCACAGGTGGCCCTCCGGCAGCTCGATGGTCAGATCAGTGCCGAGCGCGTTGGTGTAGCGCAGCGATTTGAACCGCAGCGCGTTGAGCCGGTTCCTCCGCGCCTCCAGCGTATCGAGATGGGCGTGCCACTTTTCCACCGCCGTTCCGTCGCCGCTGATGCGGACGGTGGCGAAGATGGCGTTCCAGAGCTTCTGCATGGCGGTTTCCGTATCGTCGTCGGGGAAGACCTTCTTCGCCCAGCTCGGAATGGGAACGGAGGCGATGCACCACGCGATGTCGTTGTTCATCTGCGCGTGGTAGAACGGGTCCAGCGCCTCGCCGTTCGCCCGCTGCGCGCGGATGATGCGTTCGGCGTCGACGCCCTTGAGCGTCTCGGGATCGGTGGCGGAAATGGCAAGGTACGCGACGCCCTCCGCCGCGTAGCCGTTGTAGAATTGCTTCCTCCATTCGGGCACCGAGTCGAACACCTCGTCCGCCGCGCGAAGATAGCGTTCGCGGGCCAGAAAATCGTCGCCCCAGTTCATCACGACCTCGCGGCAGCCGGCGTCATAGGCGGCGGAGGCGCAGAGGCGGGCGAATTGGGCGCACTCGACGGGCGCGGACAGGACCAGCGTCTGGCCCTTTTGCAGATGTAAGCCGATCTCGACAAGCAGTTTGGCGTATTCACGCAGTTTTTCTTCCATGTTCTTTCTCCCAGATTATGTTTATGTTTCAGAGCTGCGCCGATCCCGCCCGACGCGCCGCGCCGGCGGATCGGCGCTTTTTCAGATCCCCAGCAGGGCCCTTGCAAAGTTGAAGTAGATCAGCAGCGACACCGCGTCCACCAGCGTCGTGATGAACGGCGAGGACATGACCGCCGGGTCAAAGCCAAGCTTTTTCGCCAGCAGCGGCAGCACGCAGCCGATGATCTTGGCGGAGACGACGGTCAGCAGCATCGTGACGCAGATGACCGCCGCGATGCCGACCGTGATCGGGTTGTGGAACACCAGCCGGTCGATGAGCATGATCTTCAGGAAGTTCGCGGCGGAGAGCGTCGCGCCGCAGATGACGCCGACGCGGACCTCCTTCCAGATGACCTTCGGCAGGTCGGAAAACTCGATCTCGTCCAGAGAGATGCCGCGGATGACCGTGACGCTCGCCTGTCCGCCGCAGTTGCCGCCCGTGTCCATCAGCATCGGGATGTACGCCGTCAGGATCGCGACGGCGGCGAGGGCGCTTTCAAAGCCCGCGATGATCTGGCCCGTGAACGTGGCGGAGATCATCAGCAGCAGCAGCCACGGGATGCGCGCCTTCCAAGTCTCCCACACGCCGGTTTTGAGGTAGGGCTTATCGGAGGGCAGCATAGCCGCCATCTTTTCGATATCCTCCGTCGCCTCTTCTTCCATGACGTCGATGGCGTCGTCGAACGTGACGATGCCGACAAGGCGCCCCTCGGCGTCCACGACCGGAAGCACGAAGAAGTCGTACTTGCTGAACGCCTGCGCGACCTCCTCCTTATCCTCCAGCGTGTTGACGGAGATGACGTTCGGGTCCATGATCTCGCCGACGACGTCGTCCTCCTCGGCGAGCAGCAGGTCGCGGATGGTAACGACGCCGAGCAGGTGCCGGCCTTCATCCGTGACGTAGCAGACGGAGATGATCTCCATGTCCGACGCCGTGCGGCGGATGCGCTTGAACGCGTCCTGAACGGTCATCGTGCGCTTGAGATCGAGAAATTCCGTCGTCATCAGAGAGCCGGCGGAGTCCTCGGGATACTTCAGGATCTCGTTGATGCTCTTGCGCGTCTCCGGGTCGGCGTGGCGCAGAATGCGCTTGACGACGTTCGCCGGCATCTCCTCGACAAGGTCCGCCGCATCGTCGACGTACAGCTCGTCGAGGACCTCCTTCAGCTCCGTGTTGGAAAAGCCGCGGATCAGCAGCTCCTGCTCGTCGGGCTCCAGCTCAACGAACACCTCCGCCGCCGGCTCCTTGGGAAGGAGGCGGAACAGCAGCGGCAGCTGATCCTCGCTCAGATCCTCAAACAGCGCGGCGATATCCGCAGCCTCCAGCTGCACCAGCTGGCTGCGGAGCGCGGTATACTGTTTGCGTTCAAGCAGGTCGCGGATGCAGTCCAGCAGCTCCTCGCGATGCTCCTCAAAATCCACCATGGCAGATTCCTCTTTCCAAATCGTCCGGGGACCGCAGAGTCCATCCGCGCGAGCCGGCGGGAGCGGCGGTCCCTTTTGCTTATATATAATCGTACAGCCTATATAGTTTATTCGTTTTTCGCTTTTCTGTCAAGGTTTTGGCAATAAGGCCGCGTTCGCGGCGGTGTTTTTGTGAATTGTCAACATATGAGGCCGTTGGCCGCGGTTTTGCGCAGAACCGACGGAAAAAAAGAGCAGCCCCGGGAACGGGGCTACCCGACAGATTGGACGCTATTCGATCTCGATGTGTTTTCCGCAGTGACTGCAGTGATAGGGATGGCGCTTTGCATAGAACAGTCGGTCAAGATTTGAGAAGCCGTGACAGTCGGGACAGCGCAGATATTTTTTGTCGATTGCGACGTATGCGGCAAGCGCCAGGACCGCAGGCAGGAAGAAGACCCAATGCAGAAACAGGGCGATCCCGCAGACGGCAAACAGCACAACACACAGAAAAGCTGCTGTGATATGCTTCGATTTGATCGTATTTTCGCCGTTTCTATCCATATTCTCGGCTCCTTCCTTTGCTTTTTATTCAGAGGGATTTCGGTCAGAACGGACCGTTCCCGGGGCTGCCCGACGGGCCGGAAGGGTTACTGAACCGTCATAGCAAGCTCTATTTCGTCTTCGTCTTCATTCCCGGTTGCAGAAAAGCCCTTACGCTCATACAGCCTTCTTGCTGCGGGATTGTTTTTATTGCAGGTCAATGCGACCCGGTCCGAGTCGCCGAAGGGCTTCGTCCCGATATACGCAAGTACAAGATCCAAAGCCTCGCTGCCGCAGCCGTGTCCCTGCATCGATTCGTCGATCATCATGTGCCAGATATCATACTCCGGGATATCATAATCGTAAATCACCATGACATACCCGATCATCTTTCCTCCTGCATAGATTCCGAACGGCTGGCACTGTTCCCGGTAAACGTACGCCTGCGCCAGGCTCCGGATCGGATGAGACACAAAACGCTCCTGTCCCGGCGCCAGTTTGAGGTTAAAAGCGTCAATAAAGTTTTCCTCTGTTATTTTTCTGAGCTCTACCATTGCTCCTCCGCAAATATTGATCTGCCGCCATGATACCATACGGCGTCCTCATAATCAAGACTTAACGAAAATGCCGAAGCGGAAAAAACCGCAGCATCCCGGGCGAAAGAAACCGGCCGATTTCCCCCTTTTTTTTTCCACAAACGTGTGATATACTAACATCCTGATTTGATGAGAGGGGAGAGGGGACGCTTGTCCGAATTCCTGGAGCGGCATCGGCACGTCAGGCGTGTCACGCTTCTGGCGCGGCGGTATTACGACCATCAAGTTGCGCACGACAGCGCGGCGCTGACATATTACCTGCTCTTTTCGCTGTTCCCGCTGCTCATTTTCTTCAACAACCTCGTGGGACTGCTCTCCTTTGATCCGGGCGCGCTGTTCACGGAGCTCCTGACCGTGATCCCGCGCGACGTCGTCGATCTGCTGGAGCAGTACCGCGCCTATGTTTCGCGCGTATCGAGCAGGACGCTGCTGTGGTTCAGCCTCGTGTTCACGATCTATTTTCCCTATCGCGCGGTGAACGCGCTGTTTCTGTCCGTGCGCAAGGCGTACGACGTCGGCATGCCGCGGCGCTTTCTGCGCCACCAGCTCCGCGTGCTGTTCTACACGATCCTGCTGATCGCAACGATCATCCTCTCCGTCGCCGTTGCGTCTGTGGGCAGGCGGGCGCTTGAGTTCGCCGCGGACTATGTCTATATCAGCGACGCCGCCATCGTGCTGTGGACGAGGCTGCGTTTCGTGTTCCTCAGCGCGGTGCTCTTCGTCATGATCGCGCTGCTGTACGCGCTGGCGCTGGATGGGAAGCAGCTTCGGCGCGGCATCTGGCCGGGCGTGCTCGCCTCGCTCGCGGCGTGGGTGGGGCTGTCGATGCTTTTTTCGCTCTATGTCGAGCACGCCGCGCGCTATTCTCTCATCTACGGTTCCATCGGCGCGATCATCGTGCTGCTTTTATGGCTCTATCTCTCCGCCTTCACGCTCATTATGGGCGCGGAGTTCAACAGCGTTTTACTTGACACCAAAAATTGATAAAGAGGTGTGCGCATGAAAATACTCATCGTAGGTCTCGGCAAGGTCGGCTACGCCATCGCCCAACTGCTTGAGGGCGAGCATCACGACCTCACGCTTGTCGACGAGAAGCTCGATGCGCTTTCCCGCGCGGAGAACTCCATCGACGCGATGTTTGTCACCGGCAACGGCGCGGGCGTCAGCACGCTGATCCAGGCGGGCGTACGCGATGCCGATCTCGTCATCGCCGTAACGGAGAACGACGAGGTGAACCTCATCTGCTGCCTGATGGCAAAGAAGCTGGGCGCGAAGCGAACCATCGCCCGCGTCCGCAACCCCGAGTACTTCCGCGAGGCGGCAGTGCTCCGCCGCGAGATCGGTCTCGACATGACCATCAACCCCGAATACGCCGCCGCACAGGAGATCGCGCGCATCCTGCGCGTGCCCGCCGCGTTCAGCGTGGAGAGCCTTGCCCGCGGGCTGGTCGAGCTGATCGGATTTCAGGTGACGGAAGGCGGCGCGATGTCGGGGGTGTCGCTGATCGACTACAACCGCCGCCATCCCGGCAGCGTGCTCGTCTGCGCCGCGAAGCGCGGCAGCGAGATCATCGTGCCGGACGGCAGCTTTGTGCCGATGCCGGGCGACCTGCTCTACGTGATCGGCTCGCCGAACGAGACAACGCGCGTGCTCAAGAGTACGGGCAAGGAGGTCGCGCCGGTACGCCGCGTGTCGATCGTCGGCGGCGGCCGCATCGCGCTCTACCTTGCGTGGGCGCTGGAGAGCACCGGCGCGAAGCTGACCATTGTCGAGCGGGATTACGACCGCTGTATGGTGCTTGCCGAGAAGCTGCCCAAGGCCACCGTTATCCACGGCGACGGCGCCGACCATGAGATGCTGGATACCGAGGGGATCTTTGAGTGCGACGCGTTCATCCCCCTGACCGGGCGCGACGAGGAGAACCTGCTCATGGCGCTCTCCGCCCAGCACGCAGGCGTCAAGAAGGTGCTGCCCAAGATGTCGCGTCCGAACTACATGGAGCTGCTGCGCCGGCTGGGACTTGAGACGGTCATCAGCCCGAAGGATATCACGGCGAACTACATCTCCCGCTTCGTGCGCGGCTTTGCAAATTCGCAGGGCAGCGCGGTGGAGAGCCTGCACAAGATCCTGGACGGCACAATGGAGGCTGTGGAATTCACCGCCTCCGCCGCGACGCACTTCCTCGACACGCCGCTCAAGGACCTGAATCTCAAGCGCGGCCTGCTTGTCGCCGCCATCGTCCACGAGGGCAAGGTGGAGATCCCGAACGGCAATTCCCAGATCCACACAGGCGACCGCGTGATTGTCGTGGCGCGCTCGCTGTTCCTGCAGGACCTCAACGATATATTGGAGCGGTAAACCATGAATCGTGCAGTCGTTGCCCGCGTTGTCGGGCTGATCCTCGGCATTGAGGCAGTCTGTATGCTGCCGAGCTTTGCCATCGCGCTCGTCACGCGCGGTGCAGACAGAGAAGCCTTTGCCATATCCATCGTCCTCTGCGCTGTGTTCAGCATACTTTTTTCCTGGATCCGGCCCGCCGGCCAGCGATTCCAGACGCGCGACGGCTTTGTCGCCGTGGCGCTGTGCTGGATCGCGCTGGGCCTGTTCGGCGCGCTGCCCTACGCGCTGTGCGGCTTTTCCTATGTCGACGGCGTGTTTGAGACCGTTTCCGGCTTCACGACCACCGGCGCGACCATCGTCGCCGCGCCGTCGGCGCTGCCGCGCGGCCTGCAGTTCTGGCGCGCGCTGACGCAGTGGATGGGCGGCATGGGCGTGCTGGTCATGGTGCTGGCGCTGATGCCCTCGCTCGGCGAAGGCAGCGTCAACCTGATGAAGGCGGAGAGCCCGGGGCCCATCAGTTCCAAGCTGCTGCCCAAGACCAGTGAAACGGCAAAGTCGCTCTACATCATTTACATCGTGCTGACGCTCTCGGAGACGATCGCCCTCCGCATCGCGGGGATGCCGCTGTTCGACAGCCTCACGACCTCGTTTACGACCATCTCCACCGGCGGCTTTTCCGTGCGGGACGCGAGCATCGCGTTCTACCAGTCCGAGGCGATCAACTGGATCATCATCCTGTTCATGTTCGTCTCCGGCGTCAATTTCAGCGTGCTGTTTCAGGTGCAGCGAAAGCGCTGGAAGGACGCCCTCCGCAGCGAGGAGCTGCGCTGGTACGCGATCATCACCTTCAGCGCGGTGGCGCTGATTTCCACCAATCTGATCCTCAAGGCAGGTAAGGGAATCTATGAGGGTATCTCGCAGTCCTCGTTCCAGGTCGTGACGCTGATGACCACCACCGGCTACGCCACGGCGGACTTCGATGTCTGGCCCTACACCTCCAAGATCATTCTGATCCTGCTCATGTTCGTCGGCGGCTGCGCCGGCTCGACGGCGGGCGGCATCAAGGTCAGCCGCCTCGTGATCCTCTGGAAAGGACTCAAGCGTGAGGTGCGGCGCATCCTCCACACCCGCGAAGTGAGGGCGCTGACGCTGGAGCGCGAGGGCGTCGCAGAGGGAACGGTTTCGAGCGTCAGCGTGTTCTTCTTCGCCTACATCTTCATCACGCTGCTGTGCGCCGGCATTGTGTCGCTGGATGAGGTGGACTTCACCACCGCGTTCACCGCGGCGCTGACGACCATCTCCAACGTCGGCCCCGGCTTCTCGCTCATCGGGCCGACCTGCAACTTCGCGTTCCTCTCGGGACTCAGCAAGGCGGCGCTGACCCTGACGATGCTGCTGGGGCGGCTTGAGATCATGCCGCTGCTGGTGCTGCTGTCCCCGGGCGTCTGGTCGAAAAAGTGAAACAAAAAAATTCGCCGCCCGCGGGCGGCGAATTTTTTTGCGTTTTCCGCGCAGACTAAACGCGGCAGCTTGCCAAAATCATTTTCTGGAGGAGCTCATCATGACCGATCGTACCAACCGCGGCAGCGCCTGTACGCCCAATGCCTCGATCCACTGCAGCGTCACCGAATGCGCCCATCACTGTCAGGAGGCGCAGTACTGCGGCCTGAACAGCATCCATGTCGGCACGCACGAATCCGATCCCGGCGTGGAGCAGTGCACGGACTGCCGGAGCTTTGAACGACTCAGCTGACCGCGCCGTTTCGCCGCCGCAAGGCGGCGAAACCCATAAATACCGCATCGCAGGGGCGATCGCCGGCGCGGTGAACGGACTGTTCGGCGGGGGAGGAGGCATCCCGCTGACGGTGCTGCTGACGGGCTGGGCAAAGCTCGACGGGAAGACAGCATTCGCCACCTGCGTTGCGGTTGTCCTGCCGCTGTGCGCCGTATCCGCCGCCGCGTACCTGCTCCGCAGCGGCGTTTCGCTTGTCCGCGCGCTGCCGTATCTCGCGGGCGGACTCGTCGGCGGACTCATCGGCGGAAAGCTGTTCCGCGGTGTGCCGGGCGTCTGGCTGCGGCGCGTGTTCGCGCTGTTCCTCCTGTACGGCGCATGGAGGTACCTGAGGTGAAGGAGTGGCTGCTTCCGTTTCTCCTCGGCGCGCTGACGGGCGTGCTCTCTGCGTGGGGCGTCGGCGGCGGGACGCTGCTGCTCCTGTGCATGACGCTGTTTCTCGGCGTCGATCAGGCGGAGGCGCAGGGCATCAACCTCCTGTACTTTCTCCCGACCGCCGGCGTCTCGCTCCTGTTCCACCGCCGAAACGGCTATCTGGACACGACGGTTTTCAAGGCCGCCGCGCCGTTCGGCGCCGTCTGCGCCCTTGCCGCCGCGCTGATCTCGACCGCAGCCGACGTCAGCCTGCTCCGCAGGCCCTTCGGCGTATTCCTGCTGTATGCGGGCGTCACGATGCTGCTGCGCCCGGAGGGCAAAGAAAACCGTCATGCCTGAACTCATCAGGCATGACGGTTTTTGACGCTGCTGTTTATTTGTCCAGGAAGTACACGATGCTGCTCCGACGGCCGAACTGGTTGCACTCACGGAGCGTGTTCATGTAGAGGTCCACGACCTTGCCCCGCACGCCCGTGTCCTCTGCGTGGCCCATGCCGTAGGTGTACGAGCCGTCCTTCGTGGTGATGAACATCAGCGTGCCCAGCGGGATGACGTTCCGGTCGACCGCCACGACGCCGACGTGCACCTTCGTGCCCGTGGCGGTGATGGTGCCGACCAGCGGCTCGGCGGAGTTATACGCCGTACACTTGACTTCCATGGAGCCGGTGAAGTGCAGCGAGTCGCCGGACTTCATCAGCAGGTAGCCGCTTCCGTCGTCGTTTTGGATCACGGAGGCGATCGTGTCACCCGGCTGCGCCTCCTTGACGAGCGTTCCGGTGCTGACGACCTCATTCACAACGTTGCAGTCGGCAAATGTAACAGCCTGACGGGAGACGAGGCTGCCGTCCGCATAGATGATCTCGTAGGTCACATTGCGCACGCCGTCCGCGCCTGCCTGCGTGACCTTTGTCTCGCCCTTCGGCAGCGTATGATCCGTCGCATAGACTGTGGAGTAGGCCAGGGGCTCGGAGACCGTCTCATAGTAAGTGAAGTCGGCGGCGACCTCCAGCAGGACCTCGTCGTCCGAGAGCTGCGCGCGGACCATCTCCAGCGGACCGACATCGACGCCGGCGCGGTATAACACTGCGCTGAGGCGCTCGTTCGTACGGCTTGTGGCATACTGCACGTCGCCGTTGCGGCGGATCACCACCCGTTTCCCGGCCTCCAGCGCCACGTCGCCCTCGCCCTCGGCGGCGCCCGCCAGGATGATGCGGTCGGCGTCCACGCGCTCAGCGCTGCCGGAATAGGCGTAAGTCACGTCGCCCGTCAGCGGATACAGCGCGTTCACGCCCGTCGTGGGGGCGAAGCCGGAGAAGAACGCCACGGCCAGCAGCAGCGAAAAAACCGTCTGCGACAATCGCCGTACCGGGGAGCTCTTCTTTCCTGCGTTTTGCTTTATCATAAAATCCATTCTCCTTTTTCAGCGGCACAAAAATGCGCCGGAATGAAAAGTTACAGCCCTGTAATCAGAGGTTACAATTTGTAACTTTTCGGAATGGCACGCAGTATAGCGCAGGCATTTTGTTTTGTCAAGTTGCTGTTTTTGCGTTATGTCAAGTAAAATCGGCATTTTGGAGAGAAATCGGAAGGGTTTTTCTCAATATTTTCGCTATAACATCCATTTTTGACACAATATGTGCCGCCTGTTTGTGCAAATTAGATGAAAATGACATAATTGCTCAAGGCTTCCGGGAAAACTCTTGACGGAGAGATATAATTGTGATATCAATATAGTATCATTTTGAAGGAGGAATCCCATGATGAGCGAAAAACGACTGACCACCAGAAAGTACGGCATGCTGATGCTGCTGCTTGTCCTCGCTTTGTATATTGCCGCCGTCGTGCTTCTGATCCTTGCGGCGAGAGGGACGTTCGGACGGTACGAGCTCATTGCGCAGCCCGCGCTGGGCGGCTTTTCCTATGAGAAGGTGTTCCATCCGGGCGCGACGGTGCCCATCGTCATCGTTTCGGTCGCCTGGCTCTGCCTCGGCTGGATCCTGCTCCTCGGCCTCAAGGTGCTCAAGCCGCAGGAGGCGCTGGTGCTGACGCTGTTCGGCAGGTACATCGGCACGCTCAAGGGCGAGGGCTTCTACTTCGTGAACCCGTTCAGCTCGGCGGTCAATCCCGCCGCCAAGACGAAGCTCAACCAGAGCGGCGACGTGGACGGCGGCAATAAGAACGGCGCGCTCACGCTGCTGACGGGGCAGGGCGCGCAGACGCAGCAGATAGAGCTGCTCAGCAAAAAGATCTCGCTCAAGATCATGACGCTCAACAACTCCCGCCAGAAGGTCAACGACTGCCTCGGCAACCCGGTCGAGATCGGCATCGCGGTCATGTGGCGCGTGACGGACACGGCAAAGGCGGTGTTCAACGTGGACAATTATAAGGAATATCTCTCCCTCCAGTGCGACAGCGCTCTGCGCAACATCGTTCGCATCTATCCCTACGACGTGGCGCAGAACGTGGACACCACCGGCGACGGCGTGGCGGACGAGGGCAGCCTCCGCGGGTCGAGCGAGGTCGTGGCGCAGCGCATCCGCGACGAGATCCAGAGCAAGGTCGCCGAGGCGGGTCTGGAGATCATCGAGGCGCGCATCACCTATCTCGCCTACGCCCCGGAGATCGCGGCGGTCATGCTCCAGCGCCAGCAGGCCAGCGCCATCATCGACGCGCGCAAGATGATCGTCGACGGCGCGGTGGGCATGGTGGAAATGGCGCTTGACCGGCTCAGGGAGAACCAGGTCGTCGATCTTGACGAGGAGCGCAAGGCGGCGATGGTCTCGAATCTGCTGGTCGTGCTCTGCGGCAACCAGAACGCGCAGCCGGTCGTCAATTCGGGCAGTCTGTATTGATCGCCATGGACGAGAATCGGAAAAAACAGATCCCTCTGCGGTTGTCTCCGCAGCTCTACGCCGCGATCGCGGCGTGGGCGGAGGACGACTTCCGCAGCGTCAACGGGCAGATCGAGTATCTGCTCTCGGAGTGCGTCCGTCAGCGGAAGAAGAACGGCAGGTACGTTGGCGAGGAGATCGACCGGCCGCCGGATATTGATGTGGAATAGGGGAGGGGTATGGCGAGGCGCGTCATTCGCATCATGCCGAAGATTCTCAGCCTGATCGCGCTGCTCGGCGTGATCGGTTTCCTCATCGCATATTGGGAGCATATCCCGGAGCGGGAGCCGGACTGCTTTGGCTGACGGTGCCGGCCGTGGGCCTGACCGTCGTCAGTCTGCACTGGGATGCGGCGCAGAGAAAACAGCCCGAACAGAAATAAGGAAAACGGCCACGAGAGCGGCCGTTTTCCTTATTTCTGTTTCTCTTCTTCGCGGAAGTATCGGTAAATCTCCCGCGCGGTGTTTTTCGGCACCACCTTTGCGAGCGCTTCCTCGCTCGCCGCGCGGATCGCCTTGACGCTCTTGAACGTCCGGAGCAGCGCCGCTTTGCGCGTCCTGCCGACGCCGGGGATGCCGTCGAGCGCGGAGCGCGTCGCGCTTTTGCTGTGGCGCTCGTGGTGGAAGGTGATGGCAAAGCGGTGCGTCTCCTCCTGGATCTGTCCGATCAGCGCGAATACCGCGGGATTCGCGCGGAGGTCGATCTCGCGGCCCCCGGCGGTCGTGAGGGCGCGGGTGCGGTGGCGGTCGTCCTTGACCATGCCGAAGATCGGCAGCGGCAGGTTCAGCCTTGCGCAGACGCGCTCCGCCACCGCTGCGTGCGCCGCGCCGCCGTCGATGAGCATCACGTCGGGCAGCGGGGCGAATTTCTCGTCTCCGTCCAGATAGTGCTGCAGGCGGCGGGTCAGGACCTCCTCCATGGAGGCGTAGTCGTCGGGACGACCGGACACCGTTTTCATTTTGAAGCGCCGGTAGGCGCTCTTTTTCGGCTTTGCGCCGTCGTAGACCACCATGGAGGCGACGATGTCGCTCGCGCCGGTGTTGGAGATGTCGTAGCTCTCCATGCGCTGCGGCGGTTCGGGCAGGCCGAGCATCTGCGCCAGCGCCGCGAGCGTCCGATTCTCACGCTCCTGCAGCGTCGTCACGCGCTCCACGTCCTCGCGGGCGTTGCGCTCCGCCATGCGCAGCAGCTCCGCCTTGTCGCCGCGCTGCGGGACGCGGACGCGCACCTTATGTCCCGCGCGTTCGGTCAGCACACCCGCCAGCTCGTCTGCGTCCTCCGTTTCGCAGGGCAGCAGGATCTCGTGCGGGAGCACGGCGCGGGGCAGATAGTACTGGTTCAGGAGCGCGGAGAGCATGTCCGCCTCGCTCTCGTCCGTCGGCGCGGTGAACACATCCGTCTCGCGGCCGGTGACGGCCCCGTCCTCCACGTGGATGACTGCCCAGCCGCACTTCGCCGCGCCGCGGCAGACGCCCCAGACGTCGGTGTCGGCGCAGATGCCGGCGATGACCTTCTGACGCTTGCCCAGCGATTCGATGGCGGCGATGCGGTCGCGCAGCGCGGCCGCCTGCTCGAAGCGGAGCTGTTCCGCCTCGCACTGCATCTCCTCGCGCATGGCGCGGGTCAGCGCCTTGTACCGGCCCGACAGCAGGTGCGCCGCCTGTTCGATGCGCCGCGCGTACTCCGCTTCGTCCGGGATGCCGCGGCAGAACCCGTCGCAGCGGCCCATGTGATGGTTGAGGCAGGGGCGGTCTTTGCCGATGTCGCGCGGGAACCTCCGTGCGCAGGAGGGCAGCTTGAACGCGGCAAGCACCGCGTCGAGGGCGTTTCGCGTCTCCTGCCGCCCGCCGAAGGGACCAAAGTAGCGCGCGCCATCGTCCAGCGGCTTGCCGACCATGGAAAAGCGCGGGTAGGGCCCGCGTTCCAGCCGCACGAAGGGATAGCCCTTGTCGTCCTTGAGCAGGATGTTGTAGCGCGGCATGTGCTGCTTGATGAGCGAATTTTCGAGGATCAGCGCCTCGAACTCGCTGGAGACGAAGATCGTGTCAAAGTGATCGACCTGCGCCACCATGCGCCGCGTCTTTTCGTTGTGGGAGGAGTTGTTTTCCTGAAAATACTGGCTGACGCGGTTTTTGAGCTTCTTTGCCTTGCCGACGTAGATGACCCGGCCGCTCCTGTCCATCATCAGATACACGCCCGGTGCGAGCGGCAGATCGTTTGCTTTGGCGCGCAGCTCTTCCTTTGTCACGGATCCGCCTCCTTTCCGCAGGAGTCTCTGCTTGGTTCGTCGCGCCGCGGGATCGGGCAAAGCCGTCCGGCGCGCAAAGCTCCGCGCGGCAGGTCCGGATGTCCCGAAGAGGGGAGGACCCGGCGCGGCAGGTGCTGAATACAGCAAAAAGCGGTCTCGCCCAAACGAAACCGCTTTTTTGTTCGCATGTTTCCTTATTCGCCGAAATTGCCGGAAACCAGTTCGCAGAGGGCGTCCACGGCCTCCTTCTCGTCGGAACCGTCCGCCAGCAGCGTGATCTCCGTGCCCTTGCCGATACCCAGCGACAGGACGCCCAGCAGGCTCTTCGCGTTCACGCGGCGCTCGTCCTTTTCGACCCAGATGCCGCTCTTGAACTCGTTTGCCTTCTGAATGAAGAATGTCGCGGGACGTGCGTGCAGGCCCACTTCATTGTTGATCAAGACGTTTTGCGTATACATATTTGTTAAGCTCCCCTCTCCTGAACCTCTTTAATTTCCGCCATGTATCATATTATACTGAAAAATAGTGCTACGTCAATGCTATTTCTGAATATTTCCTGTAAAAATCCGGCGTTTTTTTTGTGCATCTCATTGTTTTTCTGACCGATCAAACAAAAGAAATATACATTTCCGGAAACATTTGGCTATTCTAACGAAGCTCCGCGACGGTCACGCCCGCCTCGCCTTCGCCAAATACGCCGAGCCGGAAGGATTTTACGCTTTTGTTGCGCTTGAGCAGCGCGTGCACCGCCTTGCGCAGGGCGCCCGTGCCCTTGCCGTGGATGATGGTGACGCTCTCCAGCCGCGACATCACGGCGGAATCGATGTAGCTCTCAACGACGCTCTCCGCCTCCAGCGTCTCCATACCGCGGATGTCGAGCTCCCGCGGCGTCGACGCGGTGCGCAGCGTGCGATTGCCCGTGCCGGGCGTGTTTTTCGGCGCCAGCGCGGCGCGCTCGTCGTCCTCGATGAGCCGCACCTCATCCGCCTTGACCTTCATGCGCAGCGCTCCGGCCCGGCACTCCAGCGTGCCGCCCTGCACGGAAACCACCTCGGCGCGGCGGCGCGTGCCCGGGATCTCGACAAGGTCGCCGACGGCGATGGGACGGCTGGGCTTGGGGATCGGCTCTTTGAAGCTGTCGTGCACGCCGACCGCATCGCGGGCGAGATTGAGATCGCGCAGGATGTCGGCGCGCTTCTCGTTGATCTGCTGGGCTTCCAGATTTTTCTGCTCCTTTTTGAGCGCGTCCAGCTCGCGGAACGTCGCGTCTGCGGCGGACTTCGCGTCGGCAAGGATGCGCTTCGCCTCGGCCTCGCCGCGGCTGCGGGCGTTCTCCTTCGCCCGCTCCATCTGCTCGCGGAATTCCTGCGCCTTGCGCGCGTCCTCCTCGCGGCGCATCAGCAGGCGATCGGTCTCCTCCTTCTCCTTTTCCAGCGCCTGACGCTTCCGCTCAAGCTGCGTCAGCACGTCCTCAAAGCGGACGCTCTCGCCGCTCATCTCCGCCTTCGCGTTCTCAATGACGCGGTCGGGCAGGCCGAGACGCCTGGAAATGGCGAAAGCGTTGGATTTGCCGGGGATCCCGATCAGCAGGCGATAGGTCGGCGCCAGCGTTTCGACGTTGAACTCGCAGCTTGCGTTCTCGACGCCCGCCGTGGTCATGGCAAAGGTCTTCAGCTCGGCGTAGTGCGTCGTGGCGGCGATCTTCGCGCCGAGCGACCGCGCCTCGCCGATGACGGCGATGGCGAGCGCCGCGCCCTCGACCGGGTCGGTGCCCGCGCCCAGCTCGTCAAAGAGGATCAGGCTGCCGTCGTCAGCCTCGTCGAGTATCTGCACGATGTTGGTCATGTGGGCCGAGAAGGTGGAGAGGCTCTGCTCGATGCTCTGCTCGTCGCCGATGTCCGCCAGCACGGCAGTGAATACGCTGACCGCGCTCTGATCCGCGCAGGGGATGTGCAGACCGCACTGGGTCATCAAGCACAGCAGACCCAGCGTCTTGAGGCTGACCGTCTTGCCGCCGGTATTCGGACCGGTGATGACGAGGGTGTCGAAGCTGCGGCCCAGCTCGATGTCGATGGGCACGGCGCGGCTCCTGTCAAGCAGCGGGTGCCGTGCGCGGCGCAGATAGATGCTGCCGTCGCTGCGCAGCTCGGGGCGCATGGCGTCCATGTCGTAGCTCAGCTCGCCGCGGGCGAAGATGAGGTCAAGATGCACGAGCATGTCGTAATCCCAGACGATATCCTCCGCAAAGCCCGCCGCCTCGGCGGAGAGCGACATGAGGATGCGGTCGATCTCCTTTTCCTCCTTCGCCTCCAGCTCCTTCAGCTCGTTGTTCGCCTGCACGACGCCCATCGGCTCGACGAAGATGGTCGCGCCGCTGGACGAGGTGTCGTGCACGAGGCCGGGCAGCTCGCCGCGGAACTCGGACTTGACCGGCACGACGAAGCGCCCGCCGCGCTGCGTGATCAGCGCCTCCTGCAGGACGCTCTTGTAGCTGGGGGAGGAGATGATGCGCTGGAGGATCTGGCGCCCCCTGGCCGCCGCCGCGCGCTTGTGGCGGCGGATGTCGGCAAGCTCGGGACTCGCGGCGTCCGCGATCTCGTCCTCGCTGAGGATGGCGGTGGTGATCTTTTCCTCCAGATAGCGGTTCGGGCGCAGGGAGAGGAACATCCGGTCGATCGCCGTCGGTTCGCCGTCTTCGGGTAAGTACTCGCGCGCGCGCCGCGCGTTGGAGAGCAGGCCCGCGATGTCCAGCAGCTCGCGCGGGTTGAGCGCGCCGCCGCGGGACGCGCGTCCCAGCGACTCCGCCACGGGCTTCACGCCGCTGAACGACGGGCTGCCCTTGAGGGCGATCATGCTCCGCGCGGCGTCCGTCTCGTCCAGCAGGCGGCGGACCTCGTCGAGCTCCGTCGAGGGCGTCGTCGCCAGCGCGCGGTCCTTCGCCGCGGCGCTGACGGCGTGATGCTCCAGCAGCTCCAGCACGCGCGGCAGTTCCAGTACACGAATGGATTTTTCAAACAGTTGTGTCATGGTGTTTCCTGTATCGTATTCGGATTGTGATTGTACTGTCCCGACGATTCGGACAGTTGCAGGTTTTTGTAGAAGTCCAGCGTGCGGAAGCTCCGTTCGAGCTGCACGCGGGCAAAGCGCTCGCAGACGCGGGCAAAGCGCGTCATCGTCTCGCCGCTCAGCGTGAACGAGAGCATCCGCTTCTGCTCGCTGCCGAGGACGTGGCGCATCGCGGCGAGCGAGCCGGGGTCGAGCGGCAGCAGCTCCCGCGCCACGTCCGCGCAGCGGCGGCACAGGACAACGCCCTGCGCCGCGTCGAACATCGGCTCCTCCGGCGCGGTCCTGCCGCAGACGGCGCAGTTCGTTACCAGCGGCTCATAGCCCGAGAGGGCGAGCAGCTTGAGCTCAAACGCCGCCTTGACCAGCGCGGGGGGCTTGTCCAGCGTGTCGAGCGCGTAAAGCGCGTTGAGCAGGAGCGACAGCGTCTCCTTTGCCGGCACGTCCTCGCCCGTTACCGCCTCCGCCAGCTCCGCGAAATAGGACGCGAGCGAGAGCAGCAGCACGTCGCGCCGGACGTTGTCCCACAGCGTAATGGTGGACGCCTCGTCGAGCAGGAACCAGTTCCGCCGCTCGTAGACGACCAGCTCCGAGAACGCCAAAAGCTGGCTTGCCGCCGCGATCCTGCTGTTCCTGCGCCGCGCGCCGCGGGCGATGACCGCCAGCTTGCCGCGCTCGGCGGTCAGCACCGTCAGTATCTTATCGGCCTCCTTGCTCTGCGTCTCCCGCAGGACGAGGCCCCTGGTCACGATCCTCTCCGGCATGGGGTCCCCCTTGCTTTGCCATCAGATAAAAGGTCGGATTTCCGGTTTTGAGAAACAGGCCGATGTAGCCGTCCATACGATCACCTCACGGTTAGCATGGGCGATTGCCGGCGCTTTATTGCTGGCAATTATTGATCGTCATAGCCGAAGCTGCGGACATAGTTCATGTTGTCCCGCCAGTTTTCCTTGACCTTGACCCAGGTTTGCAGGTACACCTTCGTGCCCATGAAGCGCTCGATGTCGTGGCGGGCCTCGGTGCTGATCTTCTTGAGCATCGCGCCGTCCTTGCCGATGATGATGCCCTTGTGGCTCTTTTTCTCGCAGTAGATGGTCGCCTCGACTTCGATGATCTCGTCGTCCCGTTCGGCGAAGCGGGTGATCTCCACCGCCGTGCCGTGGGGGATCTCCTTGTCGAGGTTGCGGAGCATTTTTTCGCGCACGATCTCGCCCACGACCTGACGGTCGGGCTGGTCGGTGACCATGCCGTCGGGGAAGAGCTGCGGCCCCTCCTGCGCGTATTTGGTCAGCTCGATGAGCAGGTCGCGCAGGCCGTCCTGCCGCAGAGCGGAGATGGGGATGATCGCGTCGAATTCATACGCCTCGCTGTAGGCGGCGATGATGGCGAGCAGGTCGTTTTTATCCGAGATGCTGTCGATCTTGTTGATGCAGAGGACGGCGGGCAGGCCCGCCTCGCGGATCTTACCGATCAGCTCCTGCTCTGGAATGCCGACGTGCGGGATCGGCTCGACGAGCAGCACGACCGCGTCCACGTCCGCGATGCTTTCGCGCGTGACCTTGACCATATAGTCGCCGAGGCGGTTTTTTGCCTTGTGAAAGCCCGGCGTGTCGAGGAACACGAATTGGATGTCGTCGCGGTTGACGACGCCGCAGATCCGGTTGCGCGTGGTCTGGGGCTTGTTGCTGACGATGGCGATCTTCTCGCCGACGAGGGCGTTGGTCAGCGTCGATTTGCCGACGTTGGGGCGTCCGCAGACCGTGATCATGGCGGTTTTTGTGATGTTCATAGATACCTCTCGAAAATCAGAGTGTTATTCTTTTCCGCCGCGGCGGATGCGTTTATGCACAGCGGCCCTTTCAGGGCTGCCGTTCCAGTTTGAGCGCCTGCATCACGGCCTCCTCATGCTCGCGCATGAGCGCCTTGTCGGGACCCTCGTCCATGTGGTCGTAGCCCAGCAGATGCAGCACCGAGTGCGTCACGAGATACGCGAGCTCGCGGCGGTTCGAGTGACCGTATTCCTTCGCCTGCGCCGTCATGCGCTCGTAGCTGAGCACCATGTCGCCCAGCGGGATCAGACCCGTGCCGGGGTCGGCGTCGTCCTCCGTCGGCAGCTTGCCGGGGCGCAGCTCCAGCGCGGGAAAGCTCAGCACGTCCGTCGGCGCGTCCACGTTCCGCTGCTCCCTGTTGATGGCGTGGATGCCGCGGTCGCTCGTGATGAATACGTCCACCTCGCAGGGCAGCGTCATTCCCTCGCATGCCAGCACCGTGCGGATGACGCGCCGGATGAACGCGCGCAGGCCCTCGTTGATGCCCGGTATGTCTGCCTCGACGAGCAGATAATGCCGCTTTGCCATCTCAGCGCCTCCCTTTGCCGCTCTGACGGTTTTTCGCGTCCTCGTAGTCCTGATATGCCTTGATGATGCGCTGCACCATCACATGGCGCACCACGTCGCGGTCGTCCAGCTCGCAGATGCCGACACCCTCGACGCCCTTGAGCACGCGCACCGCCTGCTTGAGGCCGGAGAGCTTGTCCGCCGGCAGGTCGATCTGCGTCGCGTCGCCGGTGATGACCATTTTCGAGCCGAAGCCCATGCGCGTCAGGAACATCTTCATCTGCTCACAGGAGGTGTTCTGCGCCTCGTCGAGGATGATGAAGCTGTCGTCCAGTGTGCGTCCGCGCATGTACGCCAGCGGCGCGACCTCGATGTTGCCGCGTTCGAGATATTTGTTGTAGGTCTCCGCGCCCAGCATGTCGAACAGCGCGTCGTAGAGCGGGCGGAGATAGGGATCGACCTTGCTCTGCAGATCGCCCGGCAGGAAGCCCAGACGCTCGCCGGCCTCAACCGCGGGGCGCGTGAGGATGATACGGTTGATTTTCCGCTCACGGAACGCGGCGACCGCCGCCGCGACGGCGAGGTAGGTCTTGCCCGTGCCGGCGGGGCCGACGCCGATGGTGACGGCGTTTTGCTGAATGGACTCGACGTATTTCTTTTGCCCGATGGTCTTGGGCTTGATGGGGCGGCCCTTGGCGCTGATGCAGATGACGTCCTGCGTCAGCTCGCTGACCTTGTCCTCCTGCCCCGCGCGGGCGAGGCCGACGACATAGCGCACGTTCTGCTCCGTGATGGTCTCGCCGCGGTTCGAAAGCGTGAGAAGCGCCGTGAGCGCCTTGCAGGCGACCATGACGTCCTCCGCCTCGCCGTTGACGCGCAGCTCGCCTTCACGGTTTGCCACCGTGACGCCGAACTCGCTCTCAATGAGATGGATATTTTCGTCAAAGGAGCCGAAAAGATTGACCGCCTGTTCCAGCCGCTCGATGCTGATGCGTTGCTCCATAGATTGCTTGCCCTTCCTTTGTATCTCTGTCTGTCGGTATGTCAAATCAGTCCGTATAGATGGGGACCTCTTTTCCGATCTGTTCCCGGCACTCGGCGCTGAGCGTGACCAGAAGCCACTCGCCCTGTGCGGCGGCCGCGACGCGGGAGCTGACGATCTCCCCGTCCGCGCCGAGCTGCGAAGCCAGATAGCGCTCCAGCGCCGCGCGGCCGAGCGCGCGGGCCTCGTCGCGCGTACGCTCAACACGCGTGACGCCGTAGGGCGTGCAGGTCTCCGTGACCCATGTGACAGGCAGGATCAGACCGCCCGGCAGCGTCCACTGATTCCGCGCGATTATTTTATCATATCCTGCCGACAAATTACTAGTCTCTTTTATGCGGAATTTTATCCGCTTTTCGCCCCATAAAACCGCATAGGTCCGCACGCTTTTCCCGGCGGGCGTTTTGAGCTCCGCGCAAAGCGGGATCTTTGTCGAAAGCTCATACCAGGTCCGGCCCCGGACCTCGCCCTTGCCCGCGAGCCAGCGCGTGCCGACCACCGGCTGCTCCACGCCGTCCGTCTCCACCACGCCGCTGATGAGAAGCTGACCCCTGCGCACGGTCGCGCCGCGCAGCACCTTCGCCTCGCCGTCGAGGGCGCGGACCTCCGTCACCAGCGCGTCCCGCGCCGCGACGACATTGGTGGGCGCGGACTCGTTGACGATCTCCGGCTTCGGCACGCGCACGCGCACGATGACCGTCGCACGGCAGCCGCGGGTATTGACCGTCAGCCAGGCAAGCTCCGGAAGCCGGGGCAGGGCGCGGTTGCAGAGGTCATGCTGCCGGATGGAGTACGCGAACGCGCCGCGTCGGACGCCGTACTCCGCCAGCACGCGCAGGATCTTCTCCTTCGGTACGGCGCCGTTTCCCTCCACCTGCAGATCCCAGATGAAGCAGGAGTTGACGGCGAGCAGCATTGCGCAAAATGCCGCGCCCGCAAGCAGCGCGGAGCGCCGCCGCAGCCGTCCGAGGGCGAACGGCAGGCCCGCGGCGCGCTCGATTTGCGCCTCGGCGCCCAAATCGGCGCAGGCGGCCCTGAGCCGCCGCCAGTCGCGCCGGTCGACGGAGAAGATCAGCTCCTCCGCGCCGAGGAATTTCGGATCGCGGAACGGGATGCCGCGGGCGGCGCAGACGTTGAGCACGCGCTCGGGGAACGCGCTCCGCGCCCGGACGCGCACGCTGCCGCGCAGCAGCGAGACAAACTGCCGATACATGGCGCTACCTCACCAGCTCCACCGCGTCGATCCGGCCGCGGATGCGCAGCTCGCGGCCGGTCATGCTCCGCAGCTCCAGCCCGCCGCCCCGCACGCGCACGACGACGGCGCCCGCCGAGACGTCGATCTGCGTGTCGCTGTAGGACAGGATGCCCTCGTGCCCTTCGAGGAAGAACTGCCGGTCGCCCAGCAGCTCCATGTGCGCAAGTCCCGCCACAAGGTCGGCGGGCAGGTCGAACAGCTCCGCCATACGCGCGCGGAGCTCCTGTGATTTTTCGTATTTGTCCATAGTTCACCCCTTCGGGGGAACTATATGAAACGGACAAGCGGCTTTTGCCTGTCCTCTTTTCATTTTTGACTGCATAGGATCGGGAGGGGTGATGCCTGTGGAAAAACTGAAAAACCTGTCGCTGTTCCTGCTGCTCGCCGTGTTCGCGGCGGCACTGGTCCTGTTCCCGGCGGAGGCGGCGGACGCCGCGCGGCAGGGGCTGTCGCTGTGCCTGCAGACGGTGCTGCCGTCGCTGTTTCCGTTCTTTGTGCTCTCCTCGCTGGTCATTGCGGTCGGGGCAGCCGACGCCTTCGGACGCGCGCTGGAGCCGATCATGCGCCCGCTGTTTTATCTGAGCGGCGCCGGCGCCGGCGCGCTGGCGCTGGGACTGGTCGGCGGCTATCCGGTCGGGGCGCGCGCGGCGGCGGAGCTCTACCGCGGCGGGAGCCTTTCAAAGCCGGAGGCGGAAAGGCTGCTTTCATTTTGCAGCAATGCCGGTCCCGGCTTTGTTCTCGGCGTCTGCGGCAGCGCGGTGCTGCGCGATACCCGCGCGGGGCTGTGTCTGTATCTCGTCCATGCCGCTTCCGCGGTGCTGACCGGCGTCCTGCTGCGGCGCTGTTCCGTGATGGAATGCGCGGCGGCGCGTCCGCGTCAGCACACGCAAGGAAAACGCCTTGTCGCCGTATTCCCCGCCGCCGTGCGAGATTCCTTCGCGTCGGTGTGGAGCGTCTGCGGCTTTGTGGTGCTCTTCGCGGTGGCGCTGCGGTTCGTGACGCTGATGCTTCCGGATCGGGTGCTGCTGATCGGCTTTGTGGAGCTGACGAACGGCGTCATGGCGCTGTATGCCGACCGCGGCGGATTCGTCCTCTGCGCGGTGTTCCTCGGCTGGGGCGGGCTCAGCGTCCATGCGCAGACGCTCTCGGTCCTCGACGGCACCGATCTCTCGCCGCAGCTGTATTTTTTCGGAAAAACAGCGCAGGCGGCGCTGTCTGCGCCGCTTGCGCTGCTGGTGTCGGGCTGGATCTATTGAGCCGCGCCCGGTTTGTTTTTTGGGGTTGTCAGTCCGGTTTTGCCGCGAGCCAGTCCGTGCCGAAGCGCAGCGCCAGCGCGTCGCAGAGCGCCAGCGCCGCCGCGCTGTCCGCCACGACGCGGGCGCGGTGGATGATGGCCGGATCGTACCGCCCGCTGAGCGTAAGCGACGCATCCTGCCGCTTGATGAAGTCCACGGTCTCCTGCGTTTGATAGATGGACGGCGTCGGCTTTACCATGCAGCGGAACAGCAGCGGCATCCCGTTGCTGATCCCGCCGTTGATCCCGCCGTTGTGGTTGGTTTTCGTGCGGATCTCGCCGTTCTCCATATAAAACGGGTCGTTGAAGGCGCTGCCATGCTCGTCGGCGGACGCAAAGCCCGCGCCGAATTCGACGCCCTTGACCCCCGGAATGGAAAACAGCATGTGGGAGAGCAGGCTCTCCAGCGAGTCGAACCACGGCTCGCCCACGCCCGCGCACAGGCCGGTGACCGCCGTTTCCAAAATCCCGCCCACGCTGTCGCCGTCCGCGGCCGCCGCTTCGATGGCGGAGCGCATGGCCGTGCCCTTTTCCTCGTCCAGCACGGCAAAGCGCTTTTCCGCCAACGCGGCGATGTCTGCGTCCAGATCGTGAAAGTTCCGGTCGGATACGCCGCCGCAGCGGGCGATGTGCGTGCCGATTTGTATGCCCTTGCCCCGCAGCGCCGCGATGGCGACCGCGCCCACCGCCACAAGCGCAGCGGTAACGCGGCCCGAGAAGTGTCCGCCGCCGCGATAGTCCTCATAGCCGTGATACTTTGCGTACGCGGTATAGTCCGCGTGGCCCGGCCGCGCCAGCGCGCGGGACGCGGCATAGTCCCGGCTGTCTGCGTCCATGCTGCGGATCAGGATGCAGAGCGGCGTCCCGGTGGTCGCGCCCTCAAAGACGCCGCTGACGATCTCGAACGCGTCCGGCTCTCGCCGCGCGGTGGAAATATCGCCGTAAGGCCGCCGCAGCTCGAGCTGCCGCGCGATGAAGTCCGAATCGACCGGGATGCCCGGCGCCATGCCGTCCAGCACCGCGCCCACCGCCGTGCCGTGGCTCTCTCCGAAAAGGGTCACCGCCACGCTGCTGCCGAATGTGTTCTTCATGTCATCCGCCTCCGCTCACATGCTCTCGCCGTCCTGCGGCGCGTCGTCCGCGGAGGGCCTGTTCCCGATCAGACTGTGCTGATACCGGCGCGAGAGCCGCATCACCTCCCGCAGGAAGCTCACATAGAGGCTTCGCTTTTGGGGGTCGCTGATCAGCGGCGCGTTTCGGGCAAGCACCCGCTCTTCCTGCGCCGTGTCCAGAACCGGCAGGCCGCGCGCCTGTTTCCACGCCGCCACGGCTTCCGCCGCCGTCATGCGCCGCTCGAACAGCGACGCCATCTCGCGGTCGATCGCCGCGATCTCCGCTCTGGCTTCCTCAATATCCATCATCCGTCGCTCCCTGTCTGCTTGCTGAAATGCAATTTTTGAGCCGCATCGCCGCTGATCGGCGCCTTACGCGCCTGTCTCACAAAGCGCTGCCTCGACGCCGAGCGCCTGCAGGCGCTCGAAAAAGTCGGGAAAGCTTTTGGCGACGGCCTCTGCGCCGACGATCGTTCCGCCCGTCTTTACACAGAGCGCGGCGAGCGCCATCACCACCCTGTGATCGTTGTGCCCGTCCAAAGCCGCCTTCGGGGGATGCAGCCCCGCGCCGACGGTCACGGCGTTTTCCCCGGCGGAAAGACTCACGCCGAACTTTGCCAGCTCCGCCGCCATCGCGGTGATCCGGTCGCTCTCCTTGTCCCGCAGCCGCCGCGTTCCGGTAAAGCGTCCGCCGCAGTGCGCCGCGGCATAGGCGAACAGGATTGTGCCCAAGTCGGGACAGTCGGAGAGGTCGATCTCGGCGGGAGCGTTCCGCAGCCGCTCAAAAAAGGAAACGCAGTGGCGGTCGCCCTGTAAGCTGTTCGGATCGAGGCCCTTCACCGGCACGCCCATCGCGAGAAAGCATGCGGCGTTGGACCAGTCGCCTTCCACGGCCGCGTCCCGCGGCTGATACCGCTGGCATCCCGGAACGGAGAGCGTTAGTGCATCCTGCCACGCCGCGGCGACGCCGAAGTCCCTCATGGCCGAGAGCGTCATGTCGATGTAGGGTCGGCTCTCCACCGGCGGGAGCAGCCGCAGCGTGCTGTCGCCGGGCAGCAGCGGCAGGGCAAAGAGAAGCCCGCTGACGAACTGGCTGCTGACGTCGCCCGGGATCGTGTAATCGCCGCTTTTCAGCGGACCGCGCAGCCGGAGCGTATTCGCTCCGCGCGCAAAAAACAGCCCGCGCTCGCGGCAAAGCGCCTCATAGACCGAGAGGGGACGGCGCAGCAGCCCTGCGCTCCCCTGCAAGGTAATCTCCTTGTCACCCAGCAGACAAAGCGGGATAAGAAAGCGCAGAGTACTGCCGGATTCCCCGCAGGGGAGGATCGTGTCCGCGGAGACGGAAAAGACGTCCGCGCCGCGCACGGTCACGACGGAGCCGTCCCGCTCACAGCGCGCGCCCAACGCGCGCAGACAGTCCATCGTCGCCAGCAGGTCATCGGCGGGCGCGACGCCCCGCACGGCGCTTTCACCGTTCGCCAGTCCGGCGCAGATCAGCAGCCGGTGAGCCATGCTTTTGCTTGGCGGCGCGGCGATGGTCCCGGTGGGGCGTGACGGGAGAAAGATCGCAGTCTGTCTCATGACGCGCCGCGCTCCGAACGCTCAAAACAGGCCAGCACCGCGGAAAGAACGTCCTCCGGCGTTCCCGTTACCGGAACACGGCAGTCGGCGGCGGACAGATAGAGCGGGTAGCGCACGCGGTAGAGCGCCTTGAGCTTCTCCTCGCTGTCCGCTGCCGGGCGGTCGTCCGAGGGGAGCAGATCGTCCAGAGGCCGGTCGAGGAACAGCAGCAGACCCGTACGGCGCAGCGCGGCGATATTGTCCGCGCGCAGGACGGCCCCGCCGCCCGTGGAGATGATTCTGCCGTCCGCAGCCTGAGCCGCCTCCTGTATCGCCTGAGCTTCCAGCTCGCGGAAATACGGTTCCCCATGCATGCGGAAAATCTCTCTGACCGGCATCCCGGCCCGGGCGGCGATCTCGGCGTCGGTGTCGATCAGATCCCGGCCCAGACGCTGAGCGAGCAAACGGCCGATCGTGCTTTTTCCGCTGTGCGGCATCCCGATCAGAACGATATTCCGCGTCATGGCAGGGACCTCCTTTCAAATATTGAAAAAACGCGGCGCGGACCGACGGGGCGGAGCCGCGATCCTCGGCAGACTGCGCTCCGCCGTCCGACGCTTTTTTGTTTTGGCTGCTTGAAGCTTATGGCTTTCCCATGCAATAGTCAATGCGCATATTGAACAAATGCGCAAAAACGGAGCGATCACAGCGGCCCGCGCAGGGGAGGCTTTGTTTTCGCCGCGCGGCGTTCCCACAGAGCGCCGCGACGCGGACGAAGAAATCGGAATAAATGATTTATTGACTTGCAATACGCGGCCGTTGATATTATGATTAGAAAAACATGGGCAGGATCGCAATTCGGGGAGCAGCCGTCTGCGGCGGGCCCCGTGCCGCTGTGCACGGGATCGTGAGCGGCGCGGCGCCGTCCCGATCATGGAAAAGAGGTGTTTTTCATGCGCATTGCAGTCAAGGTGGGGACCAGCACGCTGACACACGCCACAGGGCGGATCAATATCCGGCATGTGGAGGAGCTGTGCAAGGTGTTGAGCGATTTAAAGAACGCCGGGCACGAGATCGTTTTCGTATCCTCCGGCGCCATCGGCATGGGCGTGGGCAAGATGAACCTGCGGGAGCGTCCGGCGGATATGCCCTCCAAACAGGCCCTGGCGGCGATCGGTCAGTGCGAGCTGATGTACGTTTACGACAAGCTGTTTTCGGAGTACAATCACGTGGTTGCGCAGATCCTGCTGACCGGCGAGGATCTGCGGGACAAAAAGCGCCATCAGAACTTCATCAACACCCTGGAGCGGCTTTTGGAGCTGGGGGCGCTGCCGATTATCAACGAGAACGACACCGTCGCCACAGAGGAGGTCGCCGTAGGCGACAACGACACCCTCAGCGCGCTGGTCGCGGTGAGCGTCAGGGCGGATCTCCTGATCCTCCTGAGCGACATCGACGGCCTGTATACCGCGGACCCGCGCAGGGATCCGTCGGCAGAGCTGATCCCCGAGGTCCGGGAGCTGACGCCGGAGATCCTGCAGGTCGCCGGCGGCAAGGGCTCGTCCCTCGGCACGGGAGGCATGGCAACAAAGCTGGCCGCCGCCGGCATCTGCATGGAGGCGGGGACGGATATGGTCATCGTGAACGGAGCAAGGCCCGCCGTCATCTATGAGGCGGCGGAAGGGAAGCACGTCGGGACAAAGTTTATCGGGAGGAACAAATAATGCGGGCAACACAGGATATTTTACGGGAAGCCAAAGCCGCGTCGCCCGTATTGGCTGCGGTCGATACGGAGCGGAAGAACCGCGCGCTGGAACGCATTGCCGACAGGCTGATTGCGGAACAGGACAGCATACTCGTGGCCAACGCGGAGGATGTGGCTGCGGCGCGGGAAAAGCTTGGACCGGTAATGATCGACCGGCTGACGCTCACGCCCGAACGGATCAGAGGCATGGCGGACGGGATCCGGGACGCGGCGGCGCTGCCGGACCCGGTGGGGCAGGTGCTGCGCCGCGTGGAGCGCCCCAACGGGCTGGTGATCGACAAGGTCGCCGTGCCCCTTGGAGTCATCGGCATCATTTATGAGAGCCGGCCGAACGTCACCTCGGACGCGGCGGCGCTGGCGCTGAAGGCGGGCAGCGCGGTGGTGCTGCGCGGCGGGAAGGAGTCCTTCCGCTCCAACGCAGCCGTCGTGCGCGCGATCCATCTGGGGCTGGAGGATGCGGGATTTCCCGCGGGCCTCGTGGGTCTTGTGGAGGACACGGACCGCCGCAGCGCGCGCGAGCTGATGGAGGCCGTGGGCTATATCGACCTGCTGATCCCGCGCGGCGGAGCGGGGCTAATCCGGAGCTGCGTGGAGAATGCGAAGGTGCCCTGCATCCAGACCGGAACGGGGATCTGCCACGTCTATGTGGACGCCTCCGCCGATCTGGACATGGCGCTGAACATCATCGAGAACGCCAAGACCAGCCGCCCCAGCGTGTGCAACGCCGAGGAGGTCCTGCTGGTGCACAGCGCCGTCGCGGAGGAGTTTCTGCCCCGCCTGAGGGAACGGCTCGCGGACGCGCGGGCGGAGCGCGGTCTGACGCCGGTGGAGCTGCGGCTGGACGAACGGGCCGCGGCGATCATTCCCGGCGTTCCGGCGGGTGACGCCGACTTTGACACGGAATTTCTGGACTATATTCTGGCGGTCCGGGTCGTGGACGGCGTGGACGAGGCGATCGCCCACATCGCCGCCCACTCCACGGGACACAGCGACGCGATCCTGACCGAAGACGAAGCCGCCGCGGAGCGCTTTACGCGGCTCGTGGATTCCGCCGCGGTCTATGTGAACGCATCGACCCGCTTTACGGATGGCGGGGAATTCGGTCTGGGCTGCGAGATGGGCATCTCCACGCAGAAGCTGCATGCCCGCGGCCCGCTGGGACTGGAGGAGCTGACCGCCTACAAGTATATCATTCGCGGCAGCGGACAGATCCGCTGAGAGATACGGGAACAGACGACATGGAAAACGGCCTCCGCTGAGAAGCGGAGGCCGTTTTCTATACGCGGAGCCTGACATCCCGTGCCGGAGGCTACTCGACCGTCACGGATTTTGCGAGGTTCTTGGGCTTGTCGATGTCACAGCCGTTTTCCTTTGCCACATAGTAGGCGAGAAGCTGCAGCGGAACGACCGCCGCTGCCGCCGAGAAGATCGTATCCACCCGCGGGACGAAGATCACATCGTCCACCTGGGAGACGATCTTCCGGTTGTCCTGAAACGCGACGCCGAGCACCTTTGCCCCGCGCGCCTTGACCTCGACGATGTTGCTGATGGTTTTGTCGAGCAGCGCCTCGTTGCAGCAGACGGCGATGACCGGCTGGTTTTCCTCAATGAGCGCGATGGTGCCGTGCTTGAGCTCGCCGGCGGCGTAGGACTCCGCATGGAGATAGGAGATCTCCTTCATCTTGAGAGCGCCCTCCAGCGCCACGGCGTAGTCCGTGTTGCGGCCGATGAAGAACACGGAGCGGCTGTTGTATTTCTTCGCGACGGCGGGCAGGCCGTAGCTCATGTCGATGGCGTTCTGCAGGAGCTTCGGCAGCGTGGAGAGCTCTCCCAACAGGGCGCGGAAGCGCTCCTGACCGATGCGTCCGAGCTTTTCGGCGGCGTAGAGCGCAAAGAGATACAGCACCGCAAGCTGGGTCGTATAGCCTTTGGTGGTCGCGACGGCGATCTCCGGCCCCGCCCAGGTGTAGAGCGTGTGGTCGGCGAGCTTCGCGATGCTGCTGCCGACGACGTTGACGATGGCGAGAGTCTTCGCGCCCCGCGCCCTGCACTCCTTCAGCGCGGCGATGGTGTCCGCCGTCTCGCCCGACTGGGAGAGGATGATGGCGAGCGTGTGCTCATCGGCCATGGGGTTGCTGTAGCGCAGCTCGCTGGCGAGCTCCACCTCGACCGGGATGCGGCAGAGCGTCTCGATGGCGTAGCGCCCCGAGCAGCCGGCATAGTACGCCGAGCCGCAGGCGGTGATGACGATCTTGCGGATGTTGAGCAGTTCCTCCCGCGTCAGCTCGAAGTCGTCCAGACAGATGCCGTCCCCGCTGATACGAGGCGCGAGCGCGGCCCTGACCGCGGCGGGCTGCTCCATGATCTCCTTGAGCATGAAATGCTCATATCCGCCCTTTTCGGCGGCCTCCACGTCCCAACTGACGCGGCTGATCTCCTTTTTCGTCTCCTGACCGGCGCAGTTGTAGACGGTGAAGCCGTCCGGCGTGATCTTCGCAATCTCCCCGTCGTCAAGATAGACGACATTCTTCGTGTAGGGCACAAGAGCGGTGACGTCGGAGGCGAAGTAGTTTTCCCCGACGCCGATGCCGAGGATCAGCGGTCCCGCCTCGCGCATGGCGTAGAGCGTATCCGGCGCATCCGAGCAGAGGATGCCGAGCGCGTAGGAGCCCTCCAGCCGCGCGGCGGTCCTCATGACCGCGGATTTGATGTCGCCGGCATAGTACATCTCCAGAAGATGGACGATCACCTCCGTGTCGGTCTGGCTCGCAAAGGCGTAGCCGTCGGCGATCAGCTCCTCGCGCAGGGCGGCGTAGTTCTCGATGATGCCGTTGTGGACGATGGCAAAGCGGCCGTCGCTGCTGACATGGGGGTGGGCGTTGACGTCGGTGGGCGCGCCGTGCGTCGCCCAGCGGGTGTGTCCGATGCCCGTACAGCCGGGGACGAGCGTGCCATCAGCGGTTTTTTCGCGGAGCTTCGCGATCCTGCCGCTGATCTTTTCCACCTGTATCCCGCCGTCGTGCAGCACGGCGACGCCCGCTGAATCATATCCCCGGTATTCCAGCCTGCCCAGACCGTTGAGCAGGATGGGCGCCGCGGCGCGAGTCCCTGTAAAGCCTACGATTCCGCACATGAAGCATTCCTCCTTGTCTTACCGTCGAGCCCGGATACCGCCCGGACTCAAAAAAAGACGCCGCAGAGGGAGAATCCTCTGAGACGTCTTTGTCCCGATAGAAAGAGTATAAACGGGCGGCTGACCGTTGTCAAGAGATTTCTGTCGCCGGCATCGGGCCGCTTTTATACTATTTGTGCAGCAGGGGAGAGAGGGGCTTGTAGATAAAGAAGCAGAGCAGGACGTCCAGCAGGCCCTTGCAGAGAGTGAACGGCACGTTGAACAGCACAAGGCACTCGAGCAGGTTGTCCGCGCCCGGGTTGATCGCCTGATACATGCCGATGATCGCCTCCATCGGCATGCGGTAGGCCACGACATAGAACGGGTAGACGATGAAGTAGTTGATGGGCACGGAGATGAGCGCCATCAGCACCGCGCCGGTGACCGCGCCGAGCAGGGCGGTTTTCCGGCTCTTGGCGCGGTGGTAGATGAGGCCCGCCGTGAACGAGAACACGCTTCCGAGCAGGAAGTTGCACAGCTCGCCGACGTAGGTGGAGGACGTGCCGTGCAGGATGCAGAACAGCACGTTTTTGAGCAGTGTCACGATCACGCCCCAGATCGGGCCGAGCGCGAACGCCGCCAGCAGCTCAGGCAGGTCCGATATGTCCATCTTGATGAACGCGGGGATCAGCGCGGGGATCGGGAACTCAACGTACATGAGGACGAAGGCCACCGCCGAAAGCATGCCGGCGACGGCGAGTTTGTGGCTGCGGGCGGCTTCTCTGACGGACGATGCGGATGAGGACATAAAAATACACTCCTTTACGAAAATGCACCGAAAGACGAGCCTTCGGGTGCATGACGCAAAAGAGCGCAAAGCAGGCGCACGCACATCTTCTCTCATCCGGACTATACCGTCGGCATCGGAATTTCACCGATTCCTGCGTCATTTCTGGCGCTTGCGGGCTGTACCGCCGGTGGGGAGTTTCACCCCGCCTCGAAGACTGGTGATTCAGTTCTTGCCGCATACTATACACGCTGCGCACCCGTTTGTCAAGAGCGGATTGCGCGCTCCCGCGCAGAGGCGCAAACACGGAAAGGGACCGTATGCGCACAAAATCTCATCGGAAAGCACTTTACAAGAGAAAACAATTGTTCTATAATAGATAAAACCGCAGGAGGGGGGCGAGCGCCGTGAGGGGAAGACCGAGCGCCTGCTGCTTTACGGGGCACCGCCCCGCGAAGCTGCCGTGGGGGAACGACGAGAATGACCTGCGCTGCCTCAGGCTCAAGGCGCGGCTGTATGCCGCCGTGGAAAGCGCGATTACGGAGGGGACGGAGCACTTCATCTGCGGTATGGCCGAGGGCTGCGACTTCTATTTCTGCGAGGCCGTGCTAAAGCTGAAGGAGCGCTATCCCCACATCACGCTGGAGGCGGCGCTGCCCTGTCCGACGCAGGCGGAGAAGTGGGATGAAGCGACGCGCGGGCGCTATCGGGCGCTGCTCTCGCGCTGCGACTATGAGACAATGGTTTCGGAGGTCTACGCTCCCGGCTGTATGCAGCGCCGCAACCGCTATATGGTCGATCATGCCTCGCTGCTGATCGCGGCGCACGACGGCCTGCCGGGCGGTACGCGCAATACCATTGCATATGCGCTCCGGCGCGGCGTGTCGGTGGTGGACATTCCGATCTGACGGAGAGAACAGCCGCCCTCGCGCCCGCGGGCGCGGCGAGGCGCGCATGTGATAAAAAACCGGCTGCGGAAGCAGCCGGTTTTTTATCACATAAAAGTACACAACAGGATCGGGAAAAATATGGCGGGGACCGAGTTCATCACCTTGATCTTTGTCAGCCCCAGCATGTTGAGGGACAGCGCCACGATCAGCAGCGAGCCGACTGCCTTCATCTCAGTGATGACGACGTCTGTCAGCACAGGCGCGAGCAGCGCCGCACCCAGCGTGATTACGCCCTGATACAGCAGCACCGGGATCGCGGAGAGGGCAACGCCGAAGCCCATGGTCGAGGCATAGATGATGGCAAATATGGTGTCGAGAATCGTCTTGGCGTAAAGCGTCACATGATTGCCGGTCAGGCCGGACTCCAGCGAGCCGACGATCGCCATCGCGCCCACGCAGAACAGGAGCGACGCGGTGACGAAACCCTCCGACACGCGCCCGCGGATGCCGTGCGCGGCGAGCTTGTGTTCAATGCCGTCTCCGAGCGCGTTCAGCCAGTCGTCGAGACGGAGCAGCTCGCCGATGATGGTGCCGAGCACCATCGAGACGATCAGCACCAGCGTGTTCTCATCCGCGAGCGCGCCGCTCACGCCGATGTAGAGCACGCACAGCGCCACGGCCTTTGTGACCGCGCTCGACAGGCGTTCCGGGATCAGCCGTCCCAGCAGCAGTCCCAGAGCGCAGCCGCCGAGGATGCCGACACAGTTGACAAATGTACCGGTCAGCATGTTACGGGTCGATATACTTCATGCCGTCCAGCAGTTCCGTGGTGATGCTGTCGGACAGGCTGGTCTGCCAATCTTTCGCGAGCTTGCTCGACGCCAGCTCCTGCCAGAACGAATAGTCGCTGTGGGAAACGAAGTACATGACGTGATAGCCGTAGTCGCTCTGCACGATGCCGGTGTCGCCGGGCTGACGGCTCGCTTCGAAGCACCAGTCCTCGAACGGCTTGACCATCTGACCGGGATAGACGTGCTGATAGAGACCGCCGTTCTCGCTGCTGCCGGTGTCGGTGGTGTTATCCGCCACCAGCGCGGCGAAGGAGGCCTCGGTCCGGTCGCCGGCAAGATACTGCGCGAGCAGATCGTTCGCCGTCGCCTCATCGTCGACGAGGATGTGGCGCACGTTGACGGTGTGGAAGTCGGCGCGCTCCTTGCTGTGGAACACCACAACGACGGAGCCCATGGACATGCCGTAGAAGGTGTAATCCAGCACGTCGGCGTCGCCGTCCTTGCGCGCGCCGTCATACAGCCATTCCAGAATGTCGGAGCCGGTCGAGTACTGCGTGGTGTTGTTCGAATAGGTGCCGTTCGTCGCAGAAGCGATGGCTTCGAGTCCCTTGCCCGCCTTGTAGTCCGCAAGGGCGGCCTTGGCGGCGGCAAGTGCGGCGGCGGATCCGTCGTCCGCTTCCACGGCCTCGGTGGTATCCGTGGCCTCGACCGCCTCGGTAGCAAAGCTGGAGGAGGTGTATATGATGGCCTCATACTCCACGAGCGAGTAGGAATTCGGGTCGGCGTCGTACACGGCCTGAAGCTCCGCATCACTGTAGAGAGAGGGCTCCGACTTTGCGGCGATGTATGTCTCGGCGAGTGCGGCCTTGCGCAGCATCTTTTCAAAGCCGGAGCGGGTCATCATGCCGCCGAAGATCGCCTTGATATAGGTTCCCAGGTCGTACCCGCTGTTTGCGGCGTTGGCCTTGAGCGAATCCATCGTCTGCTTGACCATCTGATCGACGTCGCTGCCGCCGGTAAAGCCCGCTTTCTTCGCCTCCTGCGCAGCCAGCTCGATGCTGGCGAGGGATTTGACCGACTGGTCGGCGACGAGGTCATACCATGTGGCATACTCATCGCCCTCGGTGTAATCCTGCTGGCGGAGCGACTGGTCGGAGCTCAGATCCTCATAGCTGTTCAGGATGTTGGCACGGCCGTTGTAATAATAGTATGCCATGTCGGAGACGGAGTAGCTCTTGCCGTTGATGCGGGCGGCGGGGATGCTGCGCAGGAATGCGCCGGAGTTGTAGAGCAGCATGGCAATGACGCCCGCCGCAAACAAAGCGACGCAGGCGAAAAAGATGATGGTCGTGCGGCGGGTGGACTTCCGCTCCTCGAGCTCCTTCTGCTGCTTGGGGCTGACGTAATCGGCGCCGCGTTCCTGGCGGACTTTCTTTTCTCTGGATGCACTCATCGGTTTGTTACTTCCTCTCAAAAATGTTTTGTTGACCGCGTTGCGGAATGGTTGACGCGAAGGTTCGTGGTTTTATTTTGTGCCGAAGATCCTGTCGCCGGCATCGCCGAGACCGGGCACGATGTAGCCGCGGTCGTTGAGCTTTTCATCTACTGCGCCGCAGAAAATGCATACGTCGGGGTGATGCTCACGGATGTATTTGATGCCCTCGGGGGCGGCGACCAGCACCATCAGCTTGATGTGCTTGCAGCCGCGCTCCTTCATCACGCTGATCGCCGCCTCGGCGCTGCCGCCGGTGGCGAGCATGGGATCGACGATCATGATGTCACGGCTGGCGATGTCCTGCGGAGTCTTGCAGAAATAGAGGTGGGGCTCCAGCGTCTCCTCGTCGCGGTACATGCCGATGTGCGCCACGCGCGCAGAGGGGATCAGACGGAGCACGCCGTCCACAAGGCCGAGGCCCGCGCGGAGGATGGGGACCACCGCGATCTTCTTGCCCGCCAGAGTCGGCATTTCCGCGCCGCAGATCGGCGTCTCAACGTGTTTGGTGGTCAGCGGCAGGTCGCGCGTCGCCTCATAGGTGATGAGCATGCCGATCTCGGATACCAGCTCGCGGAAATCCTTGGTGCTGGTGCGCTTGTCGCGCATAATGGTCAGCTTGTGCGCGACGAGAGGGTGGTCCATGACGTATACGTGGTCGTCATTCTGGTACAGCATAGTTGATCCTCCGTGTATGTTGATTCTTCTATTTCTCGTTTTTATCGGCTGCTTCCCGTTCCAGCCTGGCTCTGCGCTCCCGCTCCGCCTGCGGCACGCGCAGGTAGGAGATGGCAAGCTCCTGCGCGGAGCACGTTTCGCCCCGCTGCGCGGCCTCCGCCGCCGCAAGGGCGACGCCCACGGCGTCCTGATACCGCAGCGCGGCGGGCGCGAGGGCGCACGCAACGCCGGATCGCGTCAGATGCTCGCAGGTCAGCGCCGCGCCGTCGCCGAGGACGAGCTTGCGCTGGGGATCGTTTTTCAGTTCCGCCGCCAGCTCGTCGAGCCCGATCGCGCGGTCGGGACACAGGCGCGTCAGCACGCCGTCCTTTGCCCGGAACAGCGCGTTGTAGATCTGGCTGCGCCGCGCGTCCATCGCGCAGATCAGCAGCGCGTCGGTATGCGCGAGGTTCTGCGCCATGGCGTACAGCGTCGAAACGCCGACGCAGGGCTTGTCCGCCGCCCATGCGAGGCCCTTGACGGCGCTCACGCCGATGCGCAGGCCCGTGAACGAGCCGGGACCGGAGGCGACGGCGCAGAGATCGACGGAATCGGGCGGCAGCTCCGCGTTTTGCAGCATGGCGTCCACCATCGGCAGCAGCGTCCGGCTGTGGGTGAGTCCCGTACACTGGAAGCTGCGGGCGAGCACCGCGCCGTCCTCTACAACGGCGCAGGATACGCTCCTGGCGGAGGTCTCAACTGAGAGGATCCTCATGTCTCCTCCAATCCCGTGACCGTGATCACGCGGCTTGCATCCGTTTCGCCCCGCGCGACGTCGACGCAGATGGCGTCGGGCGGCAGCGCGTCCGCGACGCGCTCGCTCCACTCCACGGCGCAGACGCCGCCGCGCGCGAGGTAGTCGTCCCAGCCGATGTCGTACAGCTCGTCCGACGAGGCGAGGCGGTACATGTCGAAGTGGAACAGCGGCACGTCGCCGTCGTACTCGTTGACGATGGTGAAGGTGGGGCTCGTGACCCGTCCGCGGCAGCCGAGTCCGCGGGCGAGGCCGCGGGTCAACACGGTCTTGCCCGCGCCGAGCGTGCCCGTGAAAGCGACCACGTCGCCGGGGCGCAGATATTTGGCCAGCGCCTCGCCGAACGCTTCGGTCTCGGCGGGGTCGTTTGATGTGTACCGCATACCGCCCCCCTGTTCAAACCCATTCTAAATTTGTAGTATATCACGCGCATTGCGGTTTGACAATTCTTTTTTCGGCGTGCGTCTTCAAAAAAGTTCAGTTTACACAATCCCGGATCCGTGGTATACTGCCATACGGATCAATGCGACAGATTTTTGCAGAGGAAGGGGGATGCGCCGCCATGCGTTACCGCGGTTCAGGCGTTCTGAGCGACATGCTGCGCCAGTCGGATCTGGTGCTGTTTGCGCTGTGCTCAGCCGCGACGTTTTACGGCATGCTGCTCATCCTCAGCGCGACGCACACGGTCTACAACGGCACGCTCCGCCATGTGACCGTGCAGGGCGTCGGCTACGTCCTCGGTTCAGCGCTGTATTTTCTGCTCTCGTCGCTGGATGTGGCGGAGCTGAGCCGGAAGTGGAAGTGGGTCTTCGGATTCAATGTGTGCTTCATCCTGCTGCTGCTCACGCCGCTTGGCCTCACGCGCAACGGCAACCGCGCGTGGCTGGGCGTGACCGGCTTCCCGCTCCAGCTCCAGCCGGCGGAGATCGTCAAGATCACCTTTGCCATCCTGCTGGCCTGTCAGCTGGTCTGGCTGCGTGAGGAGCGCACACTGAAGCGTTTCATACACGTGGTGCAGCCGACGTTCCACGCGCTGTTCATGTTCGCGCTGTACTACGCGGTCTCCCACGACGCGGGCAGCGGACTCGTGTACCTGTTCATGTTCGTGTGCATGGCGTTCGCGGCGGGCTTTGCGGCGCGTTGGCTGATCCTCGGCATCGGCGGGATGGCGGGCGGCCTGGCTGCGGCGTGGCACTTCCAGCTGCTGCGCGGAGATTGGTACAAGCGCATCATGGTCGTGCTCGACCACAGCTATGACCCGCTCGGCAAAGGCTGGCAGCAGACGCGCGGCATGCTGGCGCTGGGCAGCGGCGGGCTGACGGGGCAGGGGCTGTTTCACGGCACGCTGACCCAGTCGCCCTATCGCTCGGCGCTGCCGGAGCGGCAGACGGATTACATCTTCTGCGTCTGCGGCGAAGAGTTGGGGCTCATCGGCTGTTCGCTCATCATCCTGCTGCTGCTGGCGATCGTCGTGCACTGCTTCCGCGTCGCGCGCGACGCGCGCACGCCGATGGAGAGCCTCGTATGCGTCGGCATGGCGTCGATGCTTATTTTTCAGACGGTGATGAACATCGGCATGTGCCTGTTCCTGCTGCCGGTCGTTGGATTGACGCTGCCGTTTTTCAGCTACGGCGGCACATCGGTGATGACGCTGTTCGCCGCGATGGGCGTCGTGTCGGGCATCAAGAAACGCTCGAGGCCGGAGTGGCTGATGAATACCTGAGCAAAAAACACAACAGAATACGGGGATAACTGGAAATCGTTTCGCGCCGCATATTGCCGCCGTTTTCGCAGACAATACCAGACAGGAAGCTCAATATAAAAGGAGGAACCTGTTTTGAACGATACGAGGCAAACGATGCGGCAGGCGCTGCCGTTCGTCATGGCGATCCTGCTTGCGACGCTGATCCCGCTGAACGCGTCCGCGCTGCTCGGCGGCAGGAAAACGGAGGCCGCGCCCGCGCCGGGCGCGCCGATTGCGCAGAATATGGAGATCAGGGCCTATCGCGGCGTGCCCTATACCGGCACGCTCAAGGCGATCGACAACGAGGACGAGGCGGTGGTTTTCCGCCTCGCGTCGCCGCCGGCCAAGGGCACGCTGGAATTCGGCGAGGAAGGAGTTTTCATTTACACCCCAGATAGAAACAAAGCGGGGAGCGACAGCTTCACCTTCACCGCGACGGATGAGAGCGGTAATGTGAGCGCGGCCGCGACGGTGAAGATCAGGATCACCCGTGTGTCCAGCGGTGTGGAATATGCCGACACGGACGGGAAGGACTGCGCCACGGCGGCGGTCGATCTCGCGGAGCACGGCGTTTTCGTCGGCGCGCGGGTGGGGAACGACTGGTTTTTTGAGCCGGAGCGCCCGGTGAGCCGCGGCGAGTTCGTCGCGATGGCGATGGCGGCGGCAGGACTTGCGCCCAGCGACGTGACCGTGACCGGTTTCGTGGATGACGACGCGATCCCCACCTGGGCGAAGGGCAGCGTCGCCGGCGCGCTGGCGGCGGGCGTCGTGCAGGGTACGGCGACGGAGCGGGGGATTGCGTTCCGCGCGGACAGCGATGTGACGCTTTCCGAGGCGGCGACGGTACTCAACCGCATCCTTCGGGTCACGGACGTGGACCTCACGGCCTTTGACGAGTCGGAGCCGGTGTGGTACGCGCAGGCGGTGGCGAACCTCGAATCCGTCAGCATCGCGCCGGTGGGCGGTTTCACGGGCGAAGCGCTCGACCGCGCCGTGACGCGCGGCGAGGCGGCGCGGCTGCTCAGCGCGGCGATGGCGCTCGCCGAGGCGCGAAATGCCGGCGGAAGCATCTTGAGCCGGATCTTTTGAGAAAATTGAACCGGATTTGCTGAAAATTTCTCTTGCTTTTGGGAGATGATTGTGTTATCATACCTCTTGCGTCTGTGGAGCTTGAGCTCTCAGGCAGCCTTGGATCGGAAAGAGGTGAACACGAGCAATGAAGGAAGGAATCCATCCCAATTATCAGCAGACTACGATTAAATGCGCCTGCGGTAATGTGATTGAGACAGGTTCCACCAAGAAGGATATCAAGGTGGAAGTGTGCTCAAAGTGTCACCCCTTCTTCACGGGCAAGCAGAAGCTGGTCGATACCGGCGGCCGCGTCGCCAAGTTCAACAAGAAGTTCGGTCTGGCGTAAGACATTCAAAAAGAGGCATGGTGCAGTGCGCCATGCCTCTTTTTTGGGATCGCTCCGCGCGGCTGACGACCTTGCCGCGCTGAGCGGACGGAGCGAGCCGCGCCCGCGGCCGTACGTTTTCCGCAGCCCGCCATTTACAAAAGCGGGAAAGCGCTCTATAATATTACGGAGAACAGAAAGAACGATTCAGGGAGACGCCATGAACGAGATTACGGAAACCCCGCGCGACAAAGCGATCCTGGTCGGACTTGCGTCGCCGCGCCTCTCTTCCGGGGAGACCGCCGATGAAAAGAGCCTTGAGGAGCTTGAGGCGCTGGTGGAGACGGCGGGCGGCGTCAGCGTCGGCGTCGCGCTGCAAACGCTTGCCGCGCCGAACCCGCGCACTTTTATCGGCGAAGGGAAGGTTGCCGAGCTCAAGGAGCTGATTGCCGCGCAGGATGCGAGCATGGTCATCTTCGACAACGACCTGTCGCCCTCGCAGATGCGCGTGCTGACCGACGAGCTCGGCGTGCAGGTGCTCGACCGCAGCGGCCTGATCCTCGACATCTTCGCCCAGCGCGCGAAGACGCGGGAGGGACGTTTGCAGGTGGAGCTGGCGCAGTATCAGTACCTGTTGCCGCGCCTGACCGGTATGTGGACGCATCTCGAGCGTCAGGCGGGCACCAGCGGCAAGGGACCCATCGGCTCCAAGGGCCCGGGCGAGACACAGCTCGAAACCGACCGCCGCCACATCCGCCGCAAGATCGACAAGCTCAAGGCGGACCTTGAGGATGTGCGCCGCGTGCGCGGCACGCAGCGCGACCGGCGGCGGAAGAACGAAGTCCCCGTCGTCGCCATCGTGGGCTATACGAACGCGGGCAAGTCGACGCTGCTCAACGCGCTGACCGGCTCGGATATCCCGGCCAACGACCGGCTGTTTGACACACTGGACACGACCACACGGCTCCTGACCGTCAGCGACACGCTGGAGGTCGTGATCTCCGACACGGTCGGTTTCATCCGCAAGCTGCCGCACCAGCTCGTCGAGGCGTTCAAGGCGACGCTGGAGGAGTTGGAGTACGCCGACCTGCTGCTCCACGTCATCGACCTGTCCAATCCCGAGTGGCTGGAGCAGGCGCAGATCGTGGACGATCTGATCGCGGAGCTGGGCGCGGAGCGGATCCCCTGCCTGCGTGTCTACAACAAGAGCGATCTGTTCTTCGGAGACATCCGCCCGCGCGGCGAATCGTCGGTCAACATCAGCGCCAAAACGGGCGAGGGACTGGACGACCTGCTCGCGGCGATCAACCGTGTTTTGGACAAGGGCACGCGCCGCATGACCTTTCATTTTCCATATGAGAAAGGGAATCTGCTTGACACGCTTTACCGCGAGGCGAAGGTTGAGAGCGTCGAGTACGGCGCGACCATTGACGTGATCGCCGTGGTCGAGCCGAAGCTGCTCGGGCAGATGAGAGACTATGCCGAGCGCGATATCGAGCCAAAAGAGGACTGGGAGGAATGAGCGACGCCTATTATGTTCCCTGCGCGGAGGCAGAGAGCGAGTTTACCGAGAAGCGTTCCCGCTTCATCGGGCGCGTACAGCGTGTCGAGACCGAGGAGGAGGCGCGCGCGTACATCGAGCAGGTGAAGAAGCGGCATTACGATGCGCGGCACAACTGCTGGTGCTATGTGCTCCACACGGGTGCCGTGCGCTACGGCGACGACGGCGAGCCGCAGGGCACCGCGGGCCAGCCGATGCTGAACGTCTTCCAGCGCGAGGGCGTGGAGAACGTCGTCTGCGTCGTCACACGCTACTTCGGCGGCGTGCTGCTGGGAGCGGGCGGCCTGACGCGCGCGTACAGCAAGGCGGCGAAGGATGCGCTGGACGCCGCGGGCAAGGCGCGGATGACGCGCTGGGTGCGGATGCGCGTCCGCGTGCCGTATCCGCTGTTCGAGCGGCTGGGACGGCTCGTTGACGCCCACGGCGGCATTGACGAGGGCAGCGAGTACGGCGCGGACGTCGCCGTGACGCTGCGCCTGCCCAAGGAGCGGGAGGCGGCGTTCACCGCGGCGCTGACAGAGCTTTCAAACGGGACCGCCGCGCCGGAGGCGCTGGGCGAGACGTTTTTACCGGGCAACCGGGAAGAATAAAAGAGACGGGGAGGATACCGGCATGAACATCGGATATCTTGGATTCGGACAGATGGGCTCCGCGGTGGCGGAGGGCTTCGCGCGCCATTGCGCGGAGGTGCAGAGCGGCGAGATCAAGCAGTACGCCTATGCGCCGCATACGGACCGGCTGCGCGCCCGCGCGGCGGAGATCGGCGTCACGCCCTGCGCCGATGCGCAGGAGCTGGTACGGACGAGCGACATGGTCGTCCTCGCCTGCAAGCCCTATCAGGCGGAGGCGGCGCTGCGCGGCGTTCGGGATGAGCTGCAGGGCAAGGCGCTGGTGTCGATCGTCAACGCGTGGCGCTTTGCGGACGTCAAGGCGGCGCTGGGCGACGGCGTGCGCGTGCAGTGCGTCATGCCGAATATTCCGATGAAGATCGGAAAGGGCGTCGTCCTGCTGGCGGAGGAAAACGATCTGACGGCGGACGAGCGCGCGCTGCTCCGGCGGCTCTGCGGGGCCGTGGCGACGGTGGTCGAGCTGCCGGAGGAGAAGATACCGGCGGCAACCGCGCTCTCCGGCTGCGGTCCGGCGTTCCTGTACATGGTCATCGAGGCGCTGGGCGACGCGGGCGTGAAAAACGGCCTGCAGCGCCGTGCGGCCTATGAGCTGGCGGCGGGCGCGATGGTCGGCTCGGGCGCGATGATCCTCAGCGATCCCTCGGTTCATCCGGGCGCGCTCAAGGACGCGGTCTGCTCTCCCGCGGGCACGTCGATCCGCGGCGTCGCGGCCCTGGAGGAGGCGGGCATGCGCAGCGCGTTTATCAAAGCGGTGGATGCGACGCTGCGGTAAGAAAATCCGCCGGGCGGTATAGACCGCCGACGGCTGTATTGATACGGTACCGACAGCGGGGTCTTCTCACCCGGCGCCGCCTGGCTGAGGGCGCAGAGCGCGCCCTTCTGTACCGGGCGCTGGGACAGGCGTGAGCGAACGGCAGACGTTACAGCGAGGGGGATGCGTACAGCATCCCCCTCGCTGTGTTATTGAACGATGGATTGTTTCTGCCGTTTTCCGCGCCACGCAAGGTATGCCTGTCGCCATTTGCCGAGGCGCTTGACATCCACAATGAAACAGGTTCTTTCATGATAATGCCTTCCCCTGCATGAAGGCAAACAATCTATCACACGAATCGGTCTGTGGCTGCCATCTATGTCCGTTGCCCTTGGCATGTCAACGCCACAGTTTCCAAACACTCCCTTGGATATTTCCGCGTGATTTTCAAAGACTATCCATGAAAATCAACCGCAAAGGAGTTCAGTCATATGAAGGCAACCGGAATCGTGCGGCGGATCGACGACCTCGGGCGTGTCGTGATCCCGAAGGAGATCCGCCGCACCATGCGCATCCGCGAGGGTGACCCGTCGCTGATGACATTGGCAAACTGGCAGAGATTCTGCTTCGGCATGTTGGATTTAGCCAAACGCCAGGGGTGGAAGTAGTACATAGTGACGAAAAAGGATGCGCCGACCATGCATATCCGGGAGGGAGGATTTGCCATGAAACAGATAACATCATACGGATTCAATATGAACACAGCTTGCGTAGAGCTGAGATTTTCGGACGGCAGTATGATCGCTATTGACACCATCGCCGTGGAAAACGAGTTTGCCGAGACATGGCTCGACCGCCGCGAGCTGGACTACCTGATCTACAATGACCCGCTGGGCTATGCCGAGCTGGTGCTGAATGGCGATGTGAAGGAGTATCTTGATACTGTGAGACAGGGGCAGACAAACCATCAATGACAACATGAATCCTCAGCAGACGAACGGCGACAGGGAGCAATCCCCGTCGCCGTTTTCAGCTATTGTTCGAAAACTTTTCGTTGTAAAAACATATATTGCATATTGCGGCGGCCAGCGGCCGCTAATGCGGAGCTAAACGGCCGCGATGCGGCCAGCCAGCGGCCGGACAGTACACGGTATTGAAGTGCTCTGCGAACCCTTCATAATGGTGGTATCCGCTATGCGGAAAAACATCATTGGGAGGGTGCTGCATGTTAGAAAACTGCACTACGTCTTTGATACGGGTAGCAGCGGCATAATGGCGAGGGCTCGTTCGAGCCTTCGGAAAAGCACATTTCATTCTATTGGCAGAGAACTATCTTTTTTTACAAAAAGGTGTAATTAGAGTATTGACAACTTAGTTGTAATGTGATATATTACAACCATCAGCTGATAAACTTGTGTGGAGGTGAAAAATGCAGATCGGAAGCAAATTTACAATCGGGGTTCACATCATCACGGCCATCGACTACTTCAAGGATGTGGATCGTGTGAACAGTGAATTCCTCGCGGGAAGCATCGGGGTGAACCCTGTCATCGTCCGCACAGTTATTTCACAGTTACGGGAAGCCGGTATTGTGCAGACGCAGCGTGGCAGCAGCGGCGCAGAGCTCACAAAGCGGCTTGATGAGATCACGCTTTACGACATCTACAAAGCCGTTGGCAGTGTAGATACGGAGGAGGGCCTTTTCCATTTCCATGAGCAGCCGAATCCGGACTGCCCTGTGGGCAGAAACATCCATAAGGTGTTGGATCAGCGTCTCATTGATGTGCAGAAAGCTATGGAAGAGAAACTCAGATCCACAACGCTTGCCGATATCGTGAAAGATACAAGGCAGGCAGTCGACAATGAATCGAATGAAGAAAAGGAGTAATTTACATGAAGAAGATTTTGATCGTCAACGGCAGCAAGAGAAGAAAAGGTAATTCCTATGCGCTGGAGTCCCGCATCGCAGAGCAGCTTCAGGGCAAGGCGGAAGTCACTACCTTTAACATCGGGGAGAAGGACGTACGCGTATGTCTTGCCTGCGACGGTTGCAAGCGCGAGCACACCCCCAACTGCATCCAGAACGATGATTTCACCGCCCTGATCCCGGAGCTCGATTCCTGTGACGCTATGTTGATCCTTGCGCCTGTGCACTGGGATCAGTTCCCCGCTCAGCTCAAGGCGTTCCTCGACCGTACCTACTCCTTCATGGACTTCACTCAGCCCGATTTCTCCATGGCAGGACGTAAGGACAAGAAGCTCGGCGGATACTTCTTTGCCGGTTTCGGCCCGGTTGATGTATACACGCAGATGGTGGAGACCAATCTGAAGAGCTTTGCTACCGCCGGATTCCGCGACTACAAAGCTCATGTAGCTGGTGGTGCGAACGTTCCCGGCAGCATCATGGAGAAGCCTGAAGACCTGAAGGCCGCCGACGAGATGGTGGACTGGCTGCTTGCCTGATCGTTCATCAACACAAAGAGATTAACAACAAAGGAGGCTGGACGAACTGGTTCAGTCTCCTTTTCAAAAGGAAGGACAGGAAATGAAAAAGCAATTATCCATCAGAACCATGACATCTGTAGCGGTACTATCGGCAGTCGCTTTCGTACTGGCTTTCTTTGAATTTCCTGTTCCTCTTTCTCCGTCCTTTGCAAGAATGGATCTGTCAGATTTCCCGGCACTGATTGGTGCATTTGCTTTTGGTCCTGTCGCTGGAATCCTGATAGAACTTGTAAAAAACCTGCTTGGGCTTTTCTCCACAGCTACAGGCGGAGTTGGAGAGCTTGCCAATTTCCTGATGGGAGCATCTTTTGCCGCCACAGCCGGACTGATTTATAAGCAGCATAAGACAAAAAGAACAGCATTGATCGGTGGGATTATCGGGAGTGTCGTTATGGGCATCGTGGCTGCGCTTGCAAACTACTTCATCCTTCTCCCGCTTTTCGAACAGTTTATGCCGCTGGATCAGATGATTGCATCCTTCGGAGCGTTTATCCCATTTATCAAAACAAAGCTGGATGTTGTTCTGTACAATGCATTCCCGTTCAACTTACTGAAAGGCCTTGTAATAACCGGATTCACAATGCTCGTATATAAAAGAATCAGACCACTGCTGAAAGGAAAGGAATAACGATGTCGAACGCAGAAACCTATTTCCGCTATCTTGTAAATGAAATCCACACGACCATAGTGGCGACCGTGGACGATGAAGGCCTCCCTGTTACAGCGGCCATTGACATGATGGATTGCGATGAGAATAGCTTATACTTCCTGACCGCAAAAGGGAAAGGCTTTTATGACAGGCTTGATAAGCGTGGTTTCCTTGCCTTTACGGCACTCAAGGGAGAAGATACCATGTCAAGTGTGGCCCTTTCTGTCAGAGGAAAAGTGCGTGAACTTGGTTATGGAAAGATCCGGGAGCTGTTCGAGAAGAATCCGTACATGCACCAAATCTATCCGACCGATGAGTCCATGAAGGCGCTGACTGCTTTTCAAATCTATGAGGGCACCGGTGAATGGTTTGACCTGTCGAAAAAGCCGATTGAACGTGCCTCTTTTACCTTCGGCGGAGCAGAAAAGAAAACAGAGGGGTACTATATCACAGACGCATGTGTTGGCTGCGGAAGCTGCACAGAGGTCTGTCCGCAGGGCTGTATTGTTGCAGACAGCATCCCGCATGTGATCAGGCAGGAACACTGCCTGCACTGTGGAAACTGCGCCTCTGTGTGTCCGGTGGGCGCAGTGGAAAGAAGGTAACAGTATGAATGAGAAAATGACACAGAATGGGCGGCTGGATTATCTTGTTGAAGAATTCAAAGCAGATTCTGTTCAGTATAAAGATTTGCAGACGCCAAAGGATATCGAAGGAAAGCGCCGTATCCTGCGGTCACTTATGAACGTCCGAATGCCTCGAAATATGGATAAAGCGGTTCTTGCTGTGCAGGATGAGTATCTGCAGGAGCGCATCCGTGAAAATGGAATTGTGGAGCTTGCCGATATTCCCATAATCCGAGATCGAATGTCCATCTGGCAGGGCGATATTACAAGGCTGGCTGTAGATGCCATCGTGAATGCGGCTAATTCTCAGATGCTGGGCTGCTTCGTCCCTATGCATACCTGTATTGACAACTGCATTCATACCTTTGCGGGCGTGCAGCTTCGAGCGGAATGCAACCGGCAGATGAACGCACTCCGCATTCGGTATGGCAGAAATTATGAGCAGCCGACGGCTGTCCCCATGCTGACGGATGCCTACAACCTCCCGGCAAAGAAAGTGATCCATATAGTCGGCCCGATTGTGGAAGGAACTTTGACGAAGAAGCTGGAGGATCAGCTGGCTGCCTGCTATCGGAACACACTGAATATGTGCCTGGAAAATGGGCTGAGAACTGTTGCGTTTTGCTGTATTTCAACCGGCGTATTTCAATTCCCAAACAGACGCGCAGCTCAGATCGCAGCAGAGACAGTGACAGAATGGCTGTCAGAGCACGACAGCGAAATAGAAAGAGTAATCTTCAATGTCTTTAAGGATGAGGACAGGGAATACTATGAAGAGCTTTTACAATAACAGACCGGACGGATATCAGGAGACAATCCGGAAGGGGTTGTCAGCCGTTCGCACTTTTCGCAACGGTGTATCCTATGGCGACGGCGGTAGGCAGGAGCAGATTGCGAGACTCCGGTTCGAGATGGAAAATGCAGACGCCATCGTGATTGGCGCAGGAGCTGGATTATCCACCGCAGCCGGATTCACGTATTCTGGAGAACGTTTCAAGCGGTACTTTGGCGACTTTGCAGCCCGGTTTGGCATCAGCGACATGTACTCCGGAGGCTTTTATCCGTTTCCAGATGATGAGACCCGCTGGGCGTGGTGGGCGCGGCATATTTACTACAACCGCTACATTGAAGCGCCAAAGCCAGTCTATCAGAAACTTTTTGAGCTTGTGCGCGGTAAAGATTACTTTGTCATCACCACCAATGTGGATCATCAGTTCCAGCGAGCGGGATTCGATAAAAAACGGCTGTTCTATACGCAGGGCGACTATGGCCTTTTTCAGAGCGTCAATCCGTCAATCCGGAAAACATACGATAATGAAGAATGGGTCATGCAGGCGATGGAGGCGCAGGGCTTTGTTAAAGACGCGGATGGTGTATTTCAAATCCCTCAAAGCGGCGTAGTCATGAAGATCCCTGCTGAACTGATACCCAGGTGTGTGGATGATGGATCTGCGGTGACGATGAATCTCCGAGCTGACGATTCCTTTGTGGAGGATGAAGGCTGGCACAGGGCTTCCGCAGCTTACTCTGATTTCATTCACAGGCACGGAAATCTGCACACCCTGTTTTTTGAAATCAGAGTAGGAGCAAACACACCGGTCATCATCAAGTACCCTTTCTGGCAGATGACAAACGATAACCCGAAGGCAGTCTATGCTTGTCTCAATTACAATGAAGCCTTCTGTCCAAAGCAAATAGAAAAGCAGTCGATTTGTCTTGCCGGTGATGCAGGAGACATCCTTGACCTGATACAATAGCAAACAGCTCCCGGTCACCGGCGTAAAAACCGATGATCGGGAGCTTGCTTTATGTCCGGCTCAGCCCTCGACGGTGGAGCCGTTTTTGAAGGTGAAGGTCAGGCGGCCATCCGCGTAGGCTGTGGCGTAGTCCAGCAGGCCGCACCAGAGCTTCTCGTTGAAGGCGGTGACCTCGCCGTCCTGCTGTTTCAGAATCCGGAGGAAGTCCTCCATCGTGCCGCGCCTGTCCCGAATGTCGCTGATCTGCTGTGCGACCTCATCCTTCTTGGCCTCGGCCTCCTTGAATTTCTGGCTGAGGGCCTCGAAGCGCTGGTTGTATTCGGTCTGGTCCTGTGCGACCGTGGCCGGGCTGACCGAGGAACAGCGCAATTTGGTTTATGACCACCTGGGCGCGCGGAAGCAGTTCACGCAAATCGCCGCCGAGGAGTCCGAGCGGAAGGGGAAGCCCGTCTCCCGACAGGCCATTTCAAACCGCTGGAATCGCATTCTTACCAAGTTGTGCCAGGGATTCGGTGTCCCCAAACCCGTCCGCCGGAAGGACAAGGAAGACGACGAATAACGGCATTGCCGCCGGGGGTGTCTCTTTTTCCCAAGTCTATGAGGCAGGTGAGACACCTCCTCCCGGGCGACGATACCGCCGCCGGAATCAATGTTCATGGAGGTAAGAAATAATGAACGAGTTGAAGATTTACCAGAATGAAGAGTTCGGCGCAGTGAGGACCCTGACCATTGAGGGCGATCCCTAGTTCGTCGGCAAGGATGTGGCGGACATCCTGGGCTACAGCAACAGCCGCAAGGCAATCGCTGACCATGTGGATGAAGAGGACAAGACCGATGGGGTAACGATTCGTGACGCCATCGGCAGGGAGCAGAATCCCGTGCTGATTAACGAGTCAGGCCTTGCTAATGGAAATGGGCTGCGGAAAATCGCTGGTTGGGCTTCGAGATCCTGGAAAAGCGCTGTGAGATTAACCTCAGCACCATCATCTGCTCTCAGCGAGACTCTTCCAGTTGGAGTGCCATGATCATGAATGATGAGGTTTCTGCCAACGCAATTCTGAAGCGCGCGACCAGGCACTACACCGTAATGATTAAGCCAAAAGCGACCGGTTAAGCTGGCCGCTGACAGACCGCCGGGCGGCCGTTGGTCACCGCATCAGCGGCCGCCGCCCACCGCCGATTGCAATATTATTTACAACGAAACGAGGTGAGCGGAAAAACTGAGCGCAGCAGAAAAAAGGCAAATTCTACAGGAGAGCCACTATATCACGGCATGAATCTACGAGGCGATCAAAGCGATTTGCGGAGGTACAGAACACAGATACTCGAAAATCAACACCCGGGGCCCGTTGGTATAAACAGTTCCGCGAGTGCCGATTTACGCAGGATAGATAAAACGGCCAGTTTACTTATTGCTTATAGTTTTCTTGTGAGTCAGTATCTCAACTATATCACAGTTCCCACATTCCGGAGGGATTATTGGCTTATCAGCTGGAATTATTGATTCGACTGCTAACACATCAGTCTTTTCAATTTCATAGGCATTCATTATTCTGATGCTTCCCGCATGTTTAAGGATCTGCTTTTCTAAGTGCGTCTCTGGTGACGCCTTCCCTTCTCTAATAATACTTGGGCAAATTACATAATCTCCAGTTTTTGATTGGAGGTGTTCAAATAACCCTATGTTTTTGTCATTGCTTGGCTGCATCGTATGCATGCGACAGGGGTTGATAATGATGTGATTCGTTTTCCCCTTAAGGTTGGAGAAAAATGAATTTGAACCAATGCCTATCCTGTACCAATACGGATGTTCTGAGTCGATTCCCTTAATTATCCTAATGCCAATCTCATTCTCGCGATCATCTGTTCCATATTTGTTGATCCACTCATCGAAAATCTTCAGTCCCGCCTCATTTTTGAATATCAAAGATAGCACGGGCAAATAATCCTGATAGATCAGAAACAACGTACCGCACCAATTGCCTAAATCCCACAAGGGAATACTTATAATATCAGTCATGAGTACTTCGTCATTTTTGCTCTGATGCGGGGAAAAACCAGGTGGGCTCCCATAGATTACGTTCCTTTTTTCTATTTCTTCATCATCAGGTGGATCGCTTTCCTCATGTAACACGACTTTTTGAGACCTAATCAGTGGCTCTTCATCAAATTCTCTTACTACTTTAGAATACGTGAACACTTCTGGTCCGAATGTAGAATAGCCATAAAACAGACTATCAGTAAACACTTCCGTGCGCGCTAAAACGAACTCATTTTCAACCATTTCTTTTAGCTTTTGAAAATCATCATTTGAAATCAACATTGCTGAAATAATAGTGGAAATGATTTCGATGAGTTTGCTTGATAACACTCCATGAGCGTGTTGAAACTCAGCATTATTAAACTCTGAAATTGTGATCGACATGTATGTCGGGTTATCTCTACTGTATCCGACTTCAATTGAAAAGCTTTCTTTGGGGCTCTTATTTATTTCGATCTCAAATATGCTGACGCGTGAATAGAGTTTATTATAAAAACCAGTACCTAAAAAGCATTCTAACGTAGCCAGCAGTGTTGTCGCGAATTCAATTGAAAACATATCATTTTTGGAGCGAACTTTAAAGGTGCAACCCATTATTCTTGACTGAAGAACACTCTCCTTTTCAAATCCATACCATGGATCATATCTAATTTGATCCCATGCAGGCTGGTTCGCCCACATTTTCATAAATTCGTCGACTTTTTCCTCGCTCTCGTTGTGCTCTTGAAGCATCTTTTCATCATAGTATCCTAACTCATATCTACAAGCTATTGCCGAAAGAGGCAGTCCTTTCCCATCAAGATATTGAGGAAGCTTTCCAAGAAATGGTAGTTTCTCAAATGGTGTTTTAAAAATGGGATAGGCGAGCAAGGCATCGAAATTATTATTATCATCAGGAATAGCCCCAGGGTAAGCATTACGCGCAATCAATTCAATAATGTGCATTTCAGAAGAAAAGATCACGAGACCATCCCAAAATTTGTGTAAACCTCCGATGTGGTGTAGAATAGAAGCACCACATTGGAGGTTTTACATATGGCCAGAAAGAATCGCACCCCAGAAGAAAATGCCCGGCGGGAGAAAATCCGGG